>Ga0182014_10000028_pt1 | contig 136109 bp, 118 predicted proteins | sample 612S2DmetaG_FD_120489 | JGI IMG/M metagenome (GOLD analysis project Ga0182014, IMG submission 120489) | Permafrost microbial communities from Stordalen Mire, Sweden - 612S2D metaG | ecosystem: Environmental > Terrestrial > Soil > Wetlands > Permafrost | place: Sweden: Stordalen | collected... | reverse complement strand
CTGGAAGACGGCTCGGCGTCGGCGACCGCGCGCATCATCGACCTGGTTGGCCCCATCGGCCGGGGGCAGCGCGGCCTGATCGTCTCCCCGCCCAAGGCGGGCAAGACCATGGTGCTCAAGGAGATCGCCGCCGCGATCGCCGTCGCCTACCCCGAAGTGCACCTCATGATGGTGCTCGTCGGGGAACGGCCCGAGGAGGTCACCGACATCCGCCGGTCCGTCCACGGCGAGGTCGTCTTCTCGACGTTCGACCATAACGCCCAGGACCACATATTGGTCGCTGAGCTGGCCATCGAGCGGGCCAAGCGCCTTGTCGAACTCGGCCGCGACGTCGTCGTCCTGCTCGACTCGATCACCCGCCTCGCGCGCGCCTACAACGTCGTCGCGCCCGCCAGCAGCCGCATCCTCGCCGGCGGTGTCGCCGCCTCCGCGCTGCAGCCGCCCCGGAAGTTCCTCGGCGCGGCGCGCAACGTCGAGCACGGTGGCTCCCTGACGATCCTGTCCACCGCGCTCATCGAGACCGGTTCCCGGATGGACGACGTGTTCTTCGAGGAGTTCAAGGGCACCGGCAACATGGAGCTCCGGCTCCGCCGGGACCTGGCCGAGAAGCGCCTGTACCCCGCGATCGACGTGACCGCCTCCGGCACCCGGCGCGACGAACTCCTGATGGCGCCGGACGAGTACGCCGCCGTCACCAAGCTACGGCGCGGCCTGGCCGACCTCACCGCGCCGCAGGGCCTGGAACTGCTCCTCGAGCGGACCCGTAGCACATCCTCGAACGCCGACTTCCTCCGCCAGGTGCAGGGCTCGGACACCTACGGCCGTCGCTAAAACGGCCGCACCGCCGACCAGGCGGGACACCCCGGCGCCGCTGCCCAAGCGCGCCGTTAGCGCACTCCCTGCGGGCGGAACTGCACGCTGATCCGCGGCCCCACCGGGCGCGCCGTCTTCGGCACGGCGTGCTCCCAGGTCCGCTGGCAGCTGCCGCCCATGACGATGAGATCGCCGTGCCCCAGCTCATAGCGCTGTGCGGGGCCGCCACCGAGCGGCCGCAGCAGCAGCGCCCGCGGCGCTCCCAGCGACACGATCGCGACCATCGTGTCCTCCCGGCGTCCCCGGCCGATCGTGTCCCCGTGCCAGGCCACGCTGTCCCGGCCGTCCCGGTACAGGCACAGCCCGGCGGTCACGAACGGCTCGCCCAGCTGCGCCGCGTAGTGCGCGTTCAGCATCGCGCGCGCCGCCTCCAGGGCCGGCTCCGGCAGCGGTTCTCCCTCGCCGTAGAAGCACAGCAGCCGCGGGACGTCGACCATCCGTTCGTACATCTGCTGTCGCTCCGCCCGCCAGGGCACATCGCTGGCCAGCCGCCCGAACAAGTCAGCGGCCCCGGTCAGCCAGCCCGGCCGCACGTCGACCCACGCACCGCGGCTCAGCGGCGTACGCGACAGCATTTTCCCGAGCGGACCTACCTGGGGCTCCTCCGCCAGGTCGAGCAGCGACCCCTGCCACGAAGCAGTCATGGTCTCATCATAAGAGAATTTTTTTCAAATCTATGTTCGATCACATGACAAAGGTGCCCGGTGTCGCCGGTCATGGCGGACGGGTCCACGATCCGGTCGAACTCCTCGCCGGGAGCTCGGCCGGCCTGCTTTTCCAGCCCCGGCTCCTTCCGGGGGCTCGGCCGCCCCGCGTCTCCCAGCCCCGGCCCCCTTCCGCGACGGGCTCAGGCGGGATGCCATGTGACTTGATCGCGATCTCACTGGGCCGGTGATCCCGGTGATCCCGGTGATCCCGGTGATCCCGGAGGTCCCGGAGGTCCCGGAGGTCCCGCGGCCGGCTGCCGGGCGGCCGTCGCGGAGACGCCGCCTCCGGCGAGGTGACGGGCGAAGAAGCGCTCCGAGCTGTCCCGCTCGAACGCGGGCACCTCCATGTGGTGGCCGAGGTTGGCGTGCAGCGTCTTCTCGCGAGAGGCGAAGGCGTCGAACAGCGCCAGGCCCGATTCGCGCGGGACCAGTTCGTCGCCCCACTGCAGCAGGAACTCGACCGGGATGGTGACCCGGGCCGCCGCCTCCAGCAGGGTCTCGTGGCCTGCCAGGCCGAAGACGGCGGCGGTGATCCGCGGTTCGGCCGCCGCGAACGGAACGCCGATCCTGGTGCCCATCGAGACGCCCCAGAATCCCACCGGGGCGCCCGCACCGATCCAGTCAAGTTCCTGCAGGGCGTCCAAGGTGACCTGCCACTCAGGGACGGCCCGCACCGCGCGTGCCGCGTTGTCGTCGGTGATCAGCGGGCCGACAGGCTGGCCTGCCGCCATCCGCTCCCTGATGGCCGCCGCGAATCGCTCATCCTGCCCGGTTTTTGGGCGGTCGCCGTGCCCGGGCGCATCAATGGCCGCCGCCGCAAAGCCGCAGGCCGTCACATAGCGGCGAGCGCGGGCCACCACACCAGGCGCCTTCTTGTGCTGGCCGCCGCCATGGCCCAGCAGCACCAGCGGGCGGCTGCCGACGGCACCGGCCGGTGACCACAGCACGCCGGGGATGTCCTCGACGGTGAAGAGATGTTCCGAGACGCCATCCGAGGTCGTCTCCAAGCTCAAGCGCATAGATCCAAGCCTTCCGGGATGCCTGTGGGCGCCCCGGCGGCCACCTATGTCAGACGAACCGCGCAGCCGTAACGGAGGGGAGCACCCAGCCTGATTCAGCGGTAATGGGTCTCACCTCCTCGAGTCGGTCAGAGGCACAGTAGCAACACTTACCAACCCAACTGAGAACTGGCACCAGGCGCCCGGCCGGCTCCCTTCCGCCCTGGGTGCCATCGCCCCTATCCCAGCCCCGGTCCATACAGCTACCAGTTCATCCTGCGGGTCAGTAACGGCAGCGTGTAACGGAACTTCCCGACCAGGGCGGCGCTGCAGGAGGCGGTGACTCAGCGGTGGCTGCTGCGTGCGCGACCCGGCCTCACTGAGCTTGCCACCGACGCCACGGCCGGAGGTGGCAGCGCGCGCGGCGCTCGGCGCGACAAACGGCTTCCGCGACCCGCCCAGGGCGCCGCATGGCCGGACGGGTCCCCGGAGTCGGGGACGCGTTTACTGCGGTGCTCCCTGGTGCTGACTGGACTCCGGGCACCAGGGAGCACACCGCCGGGGAAGTGATTACCAGCCCCGCCAGCCTGGACCGCGCCGTCCGGGACCGCGGCGGTCCTGGTTCAGCCAGTCTGGCCCGCGCCAGTCGGCGCCCGCCCAGCTGCCCATCCGGTCGCGGAAGACCCGGCGGACCCGGTGCCGGAACACCGCCGCGCCCACCAGGCCCATCAGCGCCACCACGAGCCAGAACAGCAGGAAGACCTTCAGCAGCGCGAAGAAGATCCAGCCGCCGGGCAGCAGGATGGCCGCGAGCAGGATCAGCAGCAGGATCGGCAGGAACCGCGGGCCGCGCCGCCGGTAAACCCGCGGCGGAGCCGGGAACGGCGGCATGTTCGGCGCCCCCGCCTGCGTGGGGGAGGGGCTGGGCAGGTCGGCCATGATCCGGCGGAGCTCACCTGCGGTCTTGGCGCTCAGCGCGGCCGTGACCCGCTCGTCCAGCTCTTCGGAGGTGAGGCGGCCCTCGGCGTAGTAGTCGCGCAGCTGCGCGGCGACGCGATCCCGGTCGCTGTCGGATATGCGCATCCGGTCATTGATGTTCATTGCGGACCCCGTTTTCCCGATGTTCTTGTTGTGCCATCTCCCCGGCGGCTACTCGTCTGCGCTGCCGGGCTCGTCGCTGGTGTCTTCGTCGGCCAGGAACTCATACAGCGTGCGCCTGGTCTGCTTGAGCAGCCGCTCGGCCCGGCGGATCTGGTCGGGGGTGCCCGCGTGGGCCGTCTGGGCGATGGCCGCGCCGAGCCTGGCCGCCTCGCCGAACAGCCGGGGCAGGTCTCCCAGGCCGCCTTCGGTGTCCGAACCGGCCATAGCTTCCCACGCGCCCCGCGCCATCTCGGGGTTGCTCTCGACGTACTCGCGCCCGGCGTCCGTGAGACTGAACGTCCGGCGGCCGCCGGACTCGTCCCCGATGATCAGGCCTTCGTCGGCGAGTAGCTGAAGCGCCGGGTAGACAGCGCCCGGGCTCGGCCGCCAGGCGCCCCGGCTGCGCTCCTCGATGTCGGACATGATCTGGTAGCCGGTGCGCGGGCCCTCGGTGAGCAGCGCCAGGATCGTGGCGCGCACGTCACCGCGCGACGCCTTCGGCCGCCGTGGGCCCCTCGGTCCTCCCGGGCCGCCGGGCCCTCCCGGGCGGCGCTGGCCACCCGGACCCTGCCACCAGCCGCCACGTGGGCCGCCGAAGAACCCGGCCCAGTCTTTCCCGCTGAAACCGCGCCCCCACCGTCCGCCCCAGGGGCCGCCCCACGGACCGGCGTCCTCTCCGGGCCCCGGGCCGGTCTCGTCATCGCCGGGACCGCCGAAGCCGTGATGCCCGGGCCCCATGTGTGCGTGATGCCCCGGCCCGGGGAACTCGTGCCCGGGGAACTCGTGCCCGGGGGACTCGTGATGGCTGGTGCGCGCGTGGAAGCCAGGCCCGGTGGGCTCGGCGTGTTCGGCGTGCCCGTGCTGCCCCCGGCCGCTCTCCTCGCCGTCGTCAGGGTGCGGGCCGCCGGGCGTCCCGGGCCCGGGAGCGTGCGGGAAGCCGGGCGCGCCCCTGGACGGCCGGCTGGTGGTTGTGCCCCCGGCCGCGTACACGTTCTGGATCAGTTCCCGGGCGCGGCCGATGGCCTCGGACAGGCCCGCGTCGAAATCTTCCGCCCCATACCCGAAACCACGCATGGTGCCTCCACCCGTCAACTTAGAGATACGGTCTCGATATATCTGCACTGTACGTCAACCGGCCCTCATTGACAAGATATAACTTGTTTCGCGTCATGATGCCCGGAGCCCGGCGGTACTACCCCGCCCGGCCGGGATCCTGCGCCCCGCGCCCGTCCGGGTCCCAGCTCTTTAACCGTGATGGCGCCTTTACGTGTACTGGGATACACGTGATGGCGCCTTTACGTACAAAAGGTCTCCGGCTAGCCCGGCGCTGCGCCTGGCGGATGGCGGCGCAAGAGGGATGGGGTCATCCCCGTCGCGGGGCCTTCTCGTGCGGGCGGCTTCCTGGTGCGGGCGGTCCTGGTGCGGGCGGTCCTCGGGCGGGCGGTCCCTGGTGCGAGCGGTCCGAGCGCGAGCCGGCCCGGTGAGCCGGTCGCAGGGGGAGCCGGCAGGGGCGAACCGGCGTGGACTGCAACCGGTTACATGCTGACGCGGAGCCGCGAGCGAACTCGCATGGAGCTGTGACCAGGTACGTAGCGATTCGTGGAGAAAGTTCCGCCTACGACCCTTGTCTGTTTCTTACGGAGATGTTACGAATATGGTTCATTCAGGGTCTAAAAAAACGGCAAATGATGTATTGACGTCGGACATATGGGGAGTTACGTTCATTAACGCCCAATAGGAAAGTTTCCTTATAAATACCAACGAAGGCGGGCGCTCATGTTCGGCTGGAAACCACGAGCTCGGGGGGAACTACCAGGATCTAGGAACTTCTCAGGAACCGATCGCGCAGGGCTGGACCCGCTAACCAGCCACTTCGCGCCCGGTACAACGCACCGTCGCGGCTCGCGCGCTACCCGGCGCACCGCGATCGCGCTGGCGGCCGCCGCGCTCCCGGTGCTCGCACTGACCGCTCCCGCCGCTCTGGCCCAGACCACGGCCACGGCGAACACCTCCGCCACCGCGGACACCTCCGCTGTGGGGCACACCTCCGCCACCGCGAACACCTCCGCCGTGGGGCACACCTCCGCCACGGCACGCACCGCGCAGCCCGCAGCCGTGACCCGGCCTGTGGTCGGCAGCGCGCGCACCATCCCGGCGACCGCGCTGCTCAAGGCGGCACCCGACGCCGTGCCCGCGCCGCCGTCCGGCTGGACGACCGAGTTCAGTGACGACTTCAACGGCAGCGCAGGCTCCGGGGCCGACTCCCAGTGGGAGTACGACACCGGGCCCGGCTCGAACTTCGGGACCGGCGAGATCGAGACGATGACCAACTCGACCAGCAACGTCTACCTCGACGGCAACGGCGATCTGGACATCACGGCGCTCGGCTCCGGCAGTAACTGGACCTCCGGCCGCATCCAGACGACGTCCGCCAACGTGGGGGCGCCGGCCGGCGGCGAGCTGGAAGTGACCGCCTCGATCGAGCAGCCCAACCCGGGCAACGGCCTCGGTTACTGGCCTGCCTTCTGGATGCTGGGGCCGGGCCAGTGGCCGGAAAACGGCGAGATCGACATCATGGAGGACGTCAACGCCCTGTCCGAGGTCTCCGGGACCGTGCACTGCGGGACCGACCCGGGCGGCCCATGTAACGAGACCGACGGCATCGGCAGCGGCCTGACCGCCTGTAGCGGCTGCCAGACCGGCTACCACACGTACACGATGATCGAGAACCGCACGAACGCCTCGGACGAGACGATCACCTTCTACCTCGATGGCAACCAGTACTTCCAGGCCACCGAGGCCCAGATCGGCACGTCGACGTGGCAGGCGGCGTTCGACCACAACATGTCCATCATCTTCGACCTGGCCATGGGGGGCGGCTATCCGAATGGCGTGTGCGGATGCACCAGTCCCTCCAGCTCGACGAGCTCGGGCGGCACCATGAGCGTCCAGTACGTGGCCGCCTACACCACCGGCGGCAGCGGTAGCGGCGGCGGCGGCGGGGGCGGCGGGGGCGGCGGCGGCTCCGGCACCGGCCAGATCACCGGCTACGGCGGCCTGTGCGTGGATGTCCGCGGGGCCAACACCGCGAACTTCACCCCGGTCCAGGTGTACACGTGCAACGGAACCAGCGCGCAGCAGTGGACCGTCGTCGAGGCGGGCAGCACGCTGCACGCGCTCGGCAAGTGCATGGATATCAACGGCGGCGGTACCGCGGACGGGACCACGGTGGACCTGTACGACTGCAACGACACCGCCGCGCAGGTCTTCATCCCGCAATCCAACGGCTCGCTCTATAACCCTCAATCCGATAAGTGCCTGGACGATACGGGCTGGTCGACGACGCCCGGCACGCAGCTCGAGATCTGGGACTGCACCGGCGGCGCCAACCAGCAATGGTCGCTGCCCTGACCCGCGTGCTGCCCTGACCCAACGACGGCCCTGACTCCAGCGGGGCCCTGACCCAGCGGCTGCCGCACCCAAGCGCGGCCCTAGCGAGGACGGCCAGTTCCCCGGCGACCCCGGGGAACTGGCCGTCGGCGCGTTCGGGACCACCCGGGACCGTCGCCGGGCCGCTACGGGTTAGGGTCGCCTTTAGTGAGCGGAGCCGCGACCCAGGAGCTATCCATGACCGAAGGCAGTGCAGGCACCAAGGCAGACATCGGCGTCACCGGCCTGGCCGTGATGGGCCGGAATCTGGCGCGGAACCTGGCCCGGCACGGTTACGCCGTCGCGCTGCACAACCGCTCGCCGGAACGTACCCGCAGCCTGGTCAAGGAGCATGGCCACGAGGGCACGTTCATCGCCGGCGAGTCCATGCCGGACTTCGTGGCCAGCCTCGAGCGGCCGCGGGCCGTCATCATCATGGTCAAGGCCGGGCCGCCGACCGACGCCGTCATCGATGAGCTGGTGCCGCTGCTTGACGACGGCGACATCGTGGTCGACTGCGGCAACGCCCACTTCGTGGACACGCGGCGGCGAGAGGCGGCGCTGCGGGAGCAGGGCCTGCACTTCGTGGGCTGCGGCGTCTCCGGCGGCGAAGAGGGGGCACTGAACGGGCCGAGCATCATGCCCGGCGGATCCAAGGAGTCGTACGCGAAGCTCGGCCCGATCTTCGAGTCGATCGCGGCCCAGGTGGACGGCACGCCGTGCTGCACCCACGTCGGCCCGGACGGCGCCGGGCACTTCGTCAAGATGGTGCACAACGGCATCGAGTACGCGGACATGCAGTTGATCGCGGAAGCCTACGACCTGCTGCGGAGTGGCCTCGGCGAGACGCCGGGCGAGATCGGGAAGATCTTCCGCACCTGGAACGAGGGCGACCTGGACTCCTACCTCATCCAGATCACCGCCGACGTGCTCTCCCACACCGATGCGGCGACCGGGAAGCCGTTCGTGGACGTCGTGCTCGACCAGGCGGAGCAGAAGGGCACCGGCCGCTGGACGGTGCAGAGCGCGCTGGACCTCGGTGTCCCGATCACCGGGATCGCCGAGGCGACGTTCGCGCGGTCGCTGTCCGGCCACGCCGGGCAGCGCCAGGCGGCCCGTGAATCATTCGGAACGGACCTGACGCCGGTGCACTACGACGACCGGGACGCGTTCGTGGAGGATGTCCGCCGGGCTCTCTACGCCTCCAAGGTCGTCGCGTACGCTCAGGGGTTCGACCAGATCGGCGCGGGCAGCGCGGAATACGACTGGAACATCAACCGCGGCGCGATGGCGACGATCTGGCGGGGCGGCTGCATCATCCGGGCCCGTTTCCTGGACCGCATTCGCACGGCCTACGACGAGGACCCCGCCCTGCCGAGCCTGATGGTGGCGCCGTACTTCGCCGCCGCCGTCCGGGACGGCGTGGCCAGCTGGCGCCGGGTCGTGGCCCAGGCGGCGGCGGTCGGGATTCCGACGCCCGCGTTCTCGTCCTCGCTCGCTTACTTCGACGGGCTTCGCAAGGAGCGCCTGCCCGCCGCGCTCATCCAGGGCCTGCGTGACTACTTCGGCGCGCACACCTACCGGCGGGTGGACCGGGACGGCGTCTTCCACACCGACTGGTCGGGTGACCGCCAGGAGCACCCCGCCTGAACCGGGCCTGCGCGCTAAGCGCAGGCCCGAGCAGGGCCCGCGCCGTAAGCGCGGGGCGGCGCCCCCCTGCGCACGGGGCGCCTGCCCGGGCCAGCAGGGGCTGTTGCGAAGGGGACGGGAACGTGCCCCTACGGCCGGCCGCAACTTTATGGCCTGACCTGGTCAATAGGCTCGTGCCCGCCTCGAAGTGCGCCACAATAGGCATGGCGCGGTCCGTAGGCCCGGGTCCGGCGCACGGGTGATGATCTGCCCGCGCCGGCCTGGGGACGGGTCCGCGACCGGGAGCCAGGAACTGGAGCGGGTGTGGTGGGTCGGCGATGGTCATGGTCATGAATTCGGTCGTCGTGAGCGACGGTGATATCGAGAATACTTTCGAGGGCCGTGATCACGAGGAGCTCAATCTCGGCTCCGTTGCGGGCGTCACCGACCGCGGCGTCCGGCACGAGCGGAACGAGGATGCGCTCGCGCTGGCGACGACGGAGACCCCCAGCGGGCCGGCCGTGGTCGCGGTCGTCAGTGACGGGGTATCCAGCGCGGACCGCCCGGACGAGGCGTCGCTGGAAGCGGCGCGGGTCGCCGTGTACAAGCTGGCCGAGGCGGCGCACGCCGGGACCGATCCGGCCGAGGCGTCGAGGCGGGCCGTCGCCGCGGCCCGGAACGCGGTGATCGCCCTGGCCGAAGACCCGGAGGAGTCCCCGGCGGCCACCTACATTTCCGCGGTCGTCACCGGCGGGAAGATCACCCTGTGCTGGATGGGGGACAGCCGCGCCTACTGGCTCGCCGCCAAGCCCGAGCCCATGGCGCAGCTGCTGACCCGGGACGACTCGCTGGCCGAGGAGATGGTCGCCCAGGGGCTGCTGGCGGAGGCCGACGCCATGGACTCGCCGCAGGCGCACGTGGTGACCCGCTGGATCGGCATCGGTGCCCGCGAGGCGGAGCCGCACATCGCGCAGTTCTCGCCGCCTGGGCCGGGCGCGCTGCTGCTGTGCTCGGACGGCCTGTGGAACTACGACCCCGACGGCGGTGAGCTTGCGAACCTGGCCATGCCGGGTGCCCTGGACAATCCGCGCGCCGCGGCGAACGCGCTCCTGCTGTTCGCGCTGGAAGCGGGCGGCATAGACAACATCACCATCGCCCTCGTGCCCTACCCGATCACCGGGCCGGACGCAGCGACCCCGGGCCCGCAGACCCCGGACCCCGCGGGCCAGCGTTAACTGAAGTTGATGGTCACCTGCCGGAACCCCAGCGACCGGAGCATGCCCGTCAGCATGGACCGCGTGTTCTTCTGCGCTTCCGTGAGCAGCGGGCTCTGCTTGGCCGCGGTCTGTATCTTCTGCTGCGCCGCGACGTAGACCTGCTGCTGGCTGTTCGGGTTGCCGGAGAAGAAGTTCCCGATCCGGTTGGCCAGTCCCTGCTGCTGGGCGAAGACGTAGGAGTGCTGGACGTCCAGCACCGCCGGCTCCAGCTGCGCACGCGGGAGCGTGATCGTCACGGCGGTCCGGTTCGCGGAAACGTGGATGGCCTGCCCCTTGAGCTGCGAGAAATCGATGTAGGCGATGTCGCTGCCCTGGCCCACGAATAGTGTTTCGCTGCCCTCGATGAATGATGGCAGGAAGGAGTGATTTTGCAGGTCGACCACGACTTCGAAAGATCCGCTCGCCGCCTCATACCGGCTGAGCGGGGTAATTGATCTGAGCAGGACCGGCCCGCTGCGGTCGGTGGTTGTCTCCGCGAATGGGTTCCGCAGCTGCGGCAGCAAATGAACCGCGGACAGCACCAGCGCGAGGACAATGACGGCGGCAATAGCGACGGCAATGCCGCCCAGCCGGCCCGCCACACCCCGCCCGCGCCGCGGCCCCTGCCATCTGTTCTGGGACAGGCGCTCGGTCGTCTCGTACTGGGCTGTATCCTCCCGTCCGCTGTCTCCGGTCGTGCCGTCCGTGTCGTCTGCCGTGTTGCGGAATCGCCCGCTCATTGGTTACCTCGCGCCGTCTCGCCTTTCGCCACGGAACGTCCCATCGTTTCTGCCGTCCTCGGCATGTCCGTTCAGCTGCAAAATGTTCGTCGCGGTAGTCGTTACCCGATTGAACCGGGTGAATTCCCGGGTGCCGCACTTATTTGGGCCGGTGTGGGCATAGACCAGGTATGCCCAGGATTTCGTGGCGCGTGGACCGGAGCACCGGGCGGGAGCGCCCATTCAAGCCGGGTCTGGGCGGCTGCCTGCTGTGGTTTCTGATCGTAATCGCGGTGCTTCTCATCGTGGCCCTGTTCGTCGGCGGCTTCCGTAAGGGCACCACCAGCGGCCTGAACCGCCCGTCTGCCCCAGCGGCGACCGCCCAGGTCGCGGTCACTGGGCGCGCCCAGCTAGGCGTGCTGGGTTCCGGCCGCCTGCTGCAGGCCTAGCAGCTCGATCGAGTGTTCCCGCATCTCGACCTTCCGGATCTTGCCGGTGACGGTCATCGGGAACTCCTCGACGATGTGCACGTAGCGCGGGATCTTGTAGTGGGCGATCTTCCCCGCGCAGAACTCGCGCACGTCCGGGGCGGCGAGCGGGCTGGCGCCGTCCCGCATCCGCACCCATACCATCAGCTCTTCGCCGTACTTCTCGTCGGGCACCCCGATGACCTGGGCGTCCAGTACGTCGGGATGGGTGTAGAGCAGTTCCTCGACTTCGCGCGGGTAGATGTTCTCCCCGCCGCGGATCACCATGTCCTTGATCCGCCCGGTGATGTTCACGTACCCCTCGGGGTCCATGACCCCCAGGTCGCCGGTGTGCATCCACCGCGCCATGTCGATCACCTCGGCGGTTTTCTCAGGCTGTTCCCAGTAGCCCAGCATGACCGAATACCCCCGGGTGCACAGCTCGCCCGGTTCGCCGCGCGGCACGGTCAGGCCGGTCGCCGGGTCGACGACCTTGACCTCCAGGTGCGGCCCGACCCGTCCCACGGTGGAGACGCGGCGCTCGATGGAGTCGTTGAACCGGGTCTGCGTCGACACCGGTGACGTTTCGGTCATCCCGTAGCAGATGCTGACCTCGTCCATATGCATCCGGTCGACGACCTGCTTCATGACCTCCACGGGGCACGGCGAACCGGCCATGATGCCGGTGCGCAGGCTGCCGAGGTCATACGACGTGAAGTCGGGCCGCGCCAGTTCCGCGATGAACATGGTCGGCACGCCGTACAGCGATGTGCATCGTTCTTCTTCCACCGAGCGGAGCGTCGCCGGGGGATCGAACGACGGTGCGGGGATCACCATGCACGCCCCGTGGCTGGTCGCCGCGAGGTTGCCCATGACCATCCCGAAGCAGTGATAGAAGGGCACCGGGATGCAGATGCGGTCCTCTTCCGTGTAGCGGCACAGCTCCCCGGTGAAGAACCCGTTGTTCAGGATGTTGTGGTGGGAGAGCGTCGCGCCTTTGGGGAACCCGGTCGTCCCCGACGTGTACTGGATATTGATCGGGTCGTCCGCGCTCAGCGCCGCCTGCGCCGTGGCCAGGGCCGCCCGGTCCCCGGCTGGCGCGGCCGTCCCGTCGGCGCGGTCCCGGCTCGCCAGCGTGTGCCACTCCTCGCTGCCGAGCAGCACCACGTCTTTCAGGTCCGGGCAGCGCGGGCGCGCCTCGGCGATCATCCCGGCGTAGTCCGAGGTCTTGAACTTCGGCGCGGCCACCAGGGTCCGGATCCCGGACTGGCGCAGCACGTACTCCAGTTCCCGCAAGCCGTACGCCGGGTTGATGTTGACCAGGATGGCGCCGATCTTCGCGGCCGCGTACTGGACCATGATCCATTCCGCGCAGTTCGGGGCCCAGATGCCGACCCGCTCGCCCTTGACCACGCCACGGTCCAGCAGCCCCAGGGCCACGGCGTCCACGTCGGCGGCCAGTTCCCGGTACGTCCACCGGCGCCCGGCCGGAATGTCGACCAGGGCCTCACGGTCGCCGAACCGGGCCACCGTCCGGTCGAAGTTGTCGCCGATCGTGTCGCCGAGCAGGGCCACCTCGAACGTCCCGGAGGCGTAGCTGCGCCCGGCTGGTGCGCTGGACTGAGACACCGTCGTCCCCCCTTTGCCGTGCCAGCCCGCTGACTGGTCCGCGGTAAAACGATCACACCGGGCGGCCGATGGTGTCAACGCTGCCGGGGGGACGGGCCCAGGAGGTTCAGGCCGAGTGGGGACGGTCGCCACGGGGGAGGCCCGGATGGCCGGGGGACTGGGGACCGGGGCCGGGGGACGGGGGACTCAGAAGGTCCCGGGGTCTTCCTGGTCCGCGTTCTCTTCCTGCTTGGCCACCTCGGCCCGGACCTCCTCCATGTCCAGGTCACGGACGGCCTTGATGACCTGCTCGAGCGCGGGCGCGGGGAGCGCGCCGGGCTGGGAGAAGACCAGGATGCCGTCGCGGAAAGCCATCAGCGTGGGGATCGAGGTGATCTGCGCCGCCGCCGCCAGATCCTGCTGGTCCTCGGTGTCGATCTTGCCGAACCGGACGTCGGTGTGCTCGTCGCTGGCCGCCTGGAACACCGGGGCGAACATGCGGCACGGGCCGCACCACGATGCCCACCAGTCCACGAGGGTAATGCCGGACTGGGTGACGGTCTCCTCGAACGTCTCCTTGGTCAGTTCGATGGTGCTCATAGCTCCTCGTTCAGTCGGTTGCGTAGAAATCTCTGGCGGTATAACGCAGCCGGGCCGCTGGAATTCCGCTGCGCCCGCGGCTGCACCCCCCTGAGCCCGCGACTGCACCCCCGGTTGCCCCCCGCGGAAGGCTAGCCCGCACGATCCCGGGGAAGGCTAGCTCCCGCGATCCCGGGGAAGGCTAGCCCGCACGATCCCGGGGAAGGCTAGCTCCCGCGATCCCGGGGAAGGCTAGCCCGCGCGGGCGCGTTAACCTGCGTGCAACAGTCCACCCGTGACCGGAGGTGAGGAATCCGTGGCTCTGCCCTATGACTCCGCGGCGAAGTTCCAGGACTACGCGCACCCGGAGGTGCTGGTCTCCACGGATTGGCTGGCCGAGCATCTCGATGACCCCGGGCTGGTGGTGGCGGAGTCCGACGAGGACGTGCTGCTGTACGAGACCGGGCACATCCCGGGTGCGGTCAAGCTGGACTGGCATACCGAGCTCAACGAGCCGGACACGCGCGACTACGTGGACGGCCAGGGCTTCGCGCGGCTGATGTCGGAGAAGGGGATCTCCCGCGACACCACGCTCGTGCTCTACGGCGACCGGAACAACTGGTGGGCCGCGTACGCGCTCTGGGTGGCCACGCTGTTCGGCCACCCGGACGTCCGTCTCCTCGACGGGGGCCGGGCCAAGTGGATCGCCGAGGACCGCCCGCTCACCAGGGACGCGCCGGAACGCGTCCCGGCCGGCTACCCGGTGATCGACCGGGACGACACCCGGATCCGCGCGTTCCGCTCGCAGGTCGAGCAGCACCTGGGCCGGCCGATGATCGACGTCCGGTCGCCGGGGGAGTACAGCGGCGAGCTGCTGCACATGCCCGACTACCCGCAGGAAGGCGCCGTCCGCGGCGGCCACATCCCGGGCGCGCGGAGCGTGCCGTGGGCGCGGGCCGCGGCCGAGGACGGCACGTTCCGCGAGCGCAAGGAGCTCGAGGGCATCTACGCCGGCGAGGCCGGGCTGCAGCCGGGCGATGACATCGTCGTGTACTGCCGGATCGGCGAGCGGTCCAGCCACACCTGGTTCGTGCTCCAGCATCTGCTCGGCTACCCGCATGTCCGTAACTACGACGGGTCCTGGACCGAGTGGGGGAACAGCGTCCGGGTCCCCATCAAACGGGGTGAGACGCCGTGACCACCGGGACGCTGAACCCGCGCCTGGCGGAGATCGTCGACGACTTCACGTCGATGCCCGGCAAGGAGCGGCTCCAGTTGCTGCTGGAGTTCTCCGACGACCTTCCGGCTCTCCCGGAGCGCTACGCGGACCGGCGGGACCTGCTGGAACAGGTGCCCGAGTGCCAGTCGCCGTTGTTCCTCGCGGTTGAGGTGGACGATGGCGACGTGGTGCACCTGTTCTTCGACGCGCCGCCGGAGGCGCCGACCACACGCGGGTTCGCCAGCATCCTGCAGGCTGGGCTGGACGGCCTCGGTGCGGACGAGGTGCTGGCCACCCCGGACGAATTCACCGGCCAGCTGGGGCTGAACGACCTGGTCAGCCCGCTGCGGCTGCGCGGCATGGCCGCGATGCTGTCCCGCATCAAGCGCCAGATCCGCAGCCAGCGCGCCGGGTAACCGGGCCTCCCGCCTGTCGTGCCGGTACGTGAGGTCCAGCTCGGCGGGGCCGGTGCGGTGCCCGGCGGCGCAGCGCAGCTCGACCTCGACCGGTTCGCCGCAGTCCCGGTGCCGGAGCCCGATCGGGCCGCCGTCTGAGCTCAGCCAGCGGTCGCCCCACTGCATCAGCGCGGCCAGCGCCGGGAACAGGTCCGCGCCCTTGTCCGTCAGCCGGTAGGCCAGCCGGGCCCGCTGGCCGGGCTCGCGGTACTCCTCGCGGGTCAGCAGCCCCGCGCCGACCAGTTCGCGCAGCCGGGCCGCGGCCACTGGCTCGCTGACGCCCGCCCGCTCGGCGAAGTCGTCGAACCGGGCCGTGCCATAGAACGCCTCGCGCAGCAGCAGGAAGGCCGAGCGCGTGCTGACCACGTCCAGCGCCCGGGCCAGCGAGCACGCACTCGCTGTCCACGCGCCGCGCGGTTCGAGCCGCCCGGTCAGCCGGGGAAGATCAGAAGCCGTACGTGCCATGCGCCGATCGTATCTGACTTGTGCACAGCTAAGTCAGTGCTCTACGGTCTAGCTATGGCAGAGCTAAGTCAGGCGACCGCGCCCACCGAGCCACCGGCGCGTCCGGGGCTTGCCGGGCGGGCGGCGCCCACCGGGAGCCCCGAGGTACTGGTCATCGTGTGCGCCGGGGTGGTGCTGGCGAGCCTGGACCTGTTCATCGTTAACGTGGCCCTGCCCGCGATCGCCCGTGACCTGGGCACCCGCAACCTCGGTGACCTGTCGTGGGTGCTGAACGGCTACGCGATCGTCTACGCGGCGCTGCTCGTACTGATGGGCAAGCTGGCCGACCGGTACCGGCGCAAGTACGCGTTCCTGCTGGGCGTGGCCATCTTCACCGTGGCGTCGGCCGCGTGCGGCGCCGCCACCAGCGTGGGCATGCTGATCGGCTTCCGGCTGGTGCAGGCGGTGGGGGCGGCCCTGCTCACCCCCACCTCGCTGAGCCTGGTGCTCGCGTCCTATCCGGCGCAGCGGCGCAGCGGGGCCGTCCGGGCCTGGACCGCGACGGGCGGCGTGGCCGCCGCCTTCGGGCCGGTGATCGGCGGCCTCCTCGTCGCCGCGAGCTGGCGCTGGGTCTTCCTGGTCAACGTGCCCATCGGGATCGCGGCCCTGGTGGCGGGCTGGCGCCGGCTGCCGGACGTGCCCGGCCACGCTGTCCCGCGGCCCGACGCGCTGGGCGCCGTCGGCGTCACCGCGGGGGTGGGCGCGCTCACCTTCGGTCTGACGCGCGGCGGCGACTGGGGCTGGGCATCGGCCCGGACGGTCGCGATCCTGGCTGCGTCGGCCGTGCTACTGGCCCTGTTCGTACTGCACTGCGCGCGCGCCCGCAACCCGCTGATCGACCCGGCCCTGTTCGGCGCGCGCAGCTACGTGGGCGCGACGGCGGTGATGTTCCTGTTCGCGATGGCGTTCGGCGCCATGCTGCTCTCGGTCGTGCTGTGGCTGCAGGACGACTGGGGCTGGTCGGCGCTGCGCGCCGGGCTGGGCGTCGCCCCCGGGCCGGTCATGGTGCCGCTCTTCTCGTTCCTCATCGCCGGGCGCCTGATCGCCCGCTTCGGCCCGGCCGTGGTGGTTGCCGCCGGGTGTACCGCGCTGGCTTCCGGGGTCATCTGGTGGGCCCTCGCCGTCGGTCTGCGCGCTGACTATGCGGGCGGCATCCTCGGCGGCATGCTGCTGACTGGCGCCGGCGTAGGGCTGACGCTGCCCACGCTGATGGCGACCGCGGCGGGGTCGCTGCCCGCGCACGCGTTCGCCACCGGCTCGGCCGTGGTCAACATGGTCCGGCAGGTCGGCATGGCCATCGGCGTCGCCGTGCTGGTCGCGGTGCTCGGCCAGCCGGGTACTTCTGCTGGGCGCCTGAACGCCTTCCAGCACGGCTGGTGGGCGATCGCCGCCATGGCCCTCGCCGGGGCGGTCACCGCTCCGCTCTTGCGGCGCCGGGTGAGTCCACCGTGATTGCGGCGCCGGATGAGCTGGCCGTGATTGCGGGCGCCGGATGAGTCCACCGTGATTGCGGACGCCGGATGAGCTGGCCGTGATTGCGCGCCGGGTAAGTCCGCCGTGATTGCGGGCGCCGGGTGAGTTGGCCGTAATTGTGGGGGGCCGGATGGGTCCGTCGTGAGTGCGGGCGCCGGACGAGCCCCCGCCGTGACTGCGGGGCTCTGGGGCAGACGGCCCCCTGACCAGCTCGTTCTCTGTCTCACCCGGCCGCGCGGCTCATCTGCACGCGATTGCGCGATTACCCCGCATGCGCGCCTGGCAGGGAAAGGCCATCCCATTTCCGGACGTCAAATACTTGCCAAACTAGGTATTAAATTCTGCTTCTCTTAACATGGGCCGCCCCGAACTGCCGCGAAGTCATTATCCGTCCCCGCCTCCCGTCCCGCACGCAGGCCGGAGGGGGCGGCGCGCGCGCTCGTGGGGACGCGGCCGCGCGCTTCCTTCTCCAGGTCAGGAGCAATGCGGAGAAAAGCCGCATGTCGCCTGCCAGCGGATATGCGGGAAGTGTCGTTCTGGGTGAATGTCAGGTACAAGTGTGTCGGGTCACCTCCGACCTGCTTTTTTGCGCACAATGTCGGCCCATTCGGCGCTATGCTCAGGGCGTTCTGCAGGCTCTACGGGTTGGGATGGCCCGTGTTATTGGGAGCTAGGTCGGCGGCGTGGAGGGGATCGCGTGGTCGCCGAGGGGGAGGGGCTAGGTGTTCGTCATTGAACTGGGTCAATTTTTGTTCCCATGCGAAGGTGGCAGTGTGGTGAGCCCGGATTATGTGCCGGGTGAAGATCTTTGCGGGCCGCGGGCCGCTGCGGGCGGGCCTGCCGCCCGGGCCGGGACCGCTTCCGGTGCCCGCGCGGCGAGCGCTTCCGGTGCCCGGGCCGGGATCGCTTCCGGTGCCCGGGCGGCGATCGCTTCCGGTGCCCGGGCCGGGATCGCTTCCGGTGCCCGGGCCAGGATCGCTTCCGGTGCGGCGACGTACGCGGGGGTGATCTGGTCGTCCGCGGTGGTTCCGGCGCCGGTCGGCTCAGATGAGAACGGTGTAGCCGGAGCGGGTGACCTCACGGCGCTGGGCCCGCACGCCGCCGAACCCGGCCTGGATTCGCCCCCGGCGACCTTCCGGCCCGGCGTGATCAGCGTCAGCGCCGGGTTCTTCAGCTGGGACATGATCGCTAACGAGGTCGTCTGCGAGCCGGGCACGTATGGGCTGCACGGCCTCCCGGAAGGCGGGCCGGCCACGACGGAGATGCTCCTGTCGCGTGTCCCGGAAGAAGACCGGGCCGACCTCGTCACGGCGTTGCGGCACATGATGACCTCCTGCGGCACCTATCAGGTCGAGTACCGCGTGACCGGCCTGGACGGTGTGGTCCGCTCCCTGGAGGCCCGCGGCCGGGTGGTGCCGGGCCCGGACGGCCAGCCGGCCGGGCTGACCGGCTTCGTCATGGACACCACGACGATCTGGGCCACCCGTGAGGCCGAACGGCGCCGACTGCACGAGGGCGCCGAACGGACGTCGCTCACGCAGAAGTTCACCGCCGCGCTCGCTGCGGCGGTCACCATGGATGACATCACGGCCGCCGCGCAGGCCGGCCTGGCCACCTACGGCGCGAACAGCCTGATGATCGTCACCGAGCACGACGGCCACTTCACCCCGGTCACCTCGTACGGTTTCGCACCGGAGGCCGCCCGCCTGCTCGGCGATCCCGATCCGTCTCCCGGCTCGCCGGTCGCCGATGCCATCGCGGGGGAGACTGCGGTCTTTATCGGTTCCCCCGCGGACCTGGCGTCCCGCTACCCGCACCTCACCGCCCAGAACGCGGGGCCGGGCCAGCCCGCCGGGTCGCTGCAGCGCGCCTGGGCAGCGGTGCCGGTCCCCGACGCCAGGGGCAGGATCGGCGCGTGCCTGATGGGGTTCTCCGAGCCCCGCCGGTTCGCTGCCGAGGAGCGTGCGCTGCTGGTGGCCGCCTCAGCGTTGCTGGCCCAGTCGCTGCAGCGGGCCCGGATGTACGAGTCAGAGCACGCGCTGGCGCGAGACCTCCAGCGCGGACTGCTGCCGCGTGGCCCACTGCTGGCGCCCGGCGTGAGCATTGCCGCCCGGTACCAGCCGGTGACCTCGGGACTGGAGATCGGCGGCGACTTCTACGACGCGATCGAACTGACGGACGGCCGTGTCGCCCTGGTCATCGGCGACGTGCAGGGGCATAATCCGATCGCCGCGTCCCTGATGGGCCGGCTCCGCATGGTTGTGCACGCCTACGCCCGCGAGGGGCATGGGCCAGCCGAAGTGATGACCCGCGCCAACCAGTGGCTCACCGAGCTCAATATCGACCCCGACATGGCCCTGTTCGCCACCTGCTGTTTCGTGGTGATCGACCCGGCCAGCGGCGAGCTCGAAATGTGCCGGGCCGGTCATCCGGCGCCCGTCCTCGTCTCACCGGGCGCCCCGCCGGTCCTGCTCGACCAGGGTGACGACCTGCTCCTGGGCGTGGACCCCGCCGAGCGGTACACGACGGTCAAGGTCCCCCTGCCGGCCGGGACGACGCTCGTGCTGACGACCGACGGCCTGCTCGAGGACGACCGCGGCGACCCCGACGGCAACCTCCGCGCCCTGCTCAGCGTGCTCGAGGACGGAGCCGGGGACGATCTTGAGACGCTCGCGGACCGGCTGCTGGCCGGCCCGCATCGGCTCACCCGGCATGGTGATGACATCGCCCTGATGGTCGCGCGGGTCGACGGTGCGGTACGTCCCCGTCTGCGGGCGATTCCGGGCCTCTACATCCCCCTGCAGCGCTATCCGCAGCGTCTGGGCTAAGCAGTGGTACCCCGCCCGGCAGCTGCCCGCGCGCCCGTCCGGGTCCTAGCCCTATGACCGCGGTGGCACCTTTACGTACATCCACCTGGATCCGCCGCCCGGGGTGCCGGCCTACGGTGGCGGGCGTTGGCTGGAGGACGGAACGCCGGCCGTAGCTGAGGGCATCCTGCAGGCCGCGCTCGCACCGGGCACCCCGCTGATGATGATCGAGATACGGCACGTCGGCAATCACGGTCCGGCCCCCGATGGGGCGATGACGCGCCCGCCCGGGCCGTTCCTCGGGCACGCGGTCGGCCTGGGCGCCACTCTCGCGCAGCGCGCCTCGCTGGACCAGGCCCTTGAGACGGTATGGGCCGCCGCGGCGACGGTCGACACCGGGCGCGCGGCGCCCCCGTTCGCCGAGGGCCAGCGGTCACCGGGCAGCCCGCTCTCCCCGGGCGGCCAGTCCCGCCTGGCCGCGATCCGGTCCGCCATCGACCCCCACGGCATCATCCGCACCGCCCGCATCTAACCCCCGCCCGGCCCGCATCTAACCCCCGCCCGGCCCGCATCTAACCCCCGCCCGGCCGAGGGATTCGCGGCGACCTTTCCGCAGCATGCGCGGAAAGGTCGTCACAGATCGGGGGTCGCCAGCCGAGGGTCGCGCCCCTTAGTACGCGTGAGGGTGGTGAGGTTGGTGGGGTGGTTCTGGTGGGGATCTACGGACCCGGGGGAGGGCTACGCGTCGTCGAGGGAGATGTAAGAGCCGCGCCAGAAGAGCAGCGGGGTGGCGTCGTCGGACGAAGTCTCGGCGTACCGGAGCCGTCCGATGATGATCTCGTGATCGCCGCCCGGCAGGCTGTGCTCCACGGTGCACTCCAGCGTGGCGAGTGCTCCCTCCAGCCGGGGGCTGCCGGTCGGGCCCGGCCGGTGCTCGACACCCTCCCAGGCCGCCTCGACCCCCCGCCGGGCGAAGTTGGCCGACAGTTCCTGCTGCGGGGCGGCCAGCACGTTCACCACGAACGCGCCGTGGTGGCGGATCGCTTCGAGGGTCAGGCTGGCGCGGTCAAAGCAGACCAGGATCAGCGGCGGGTCCAGCGACAGCGAACTGACCGCGTTGGCGGTGGTGCCGACCGGCTGGCCGTCCGGCCCGATGGAGGTGACCACCGTGACCCCGGTGGCGAAGTGGCCCACGGCACGCCGGAAGTCTTCGCTGCTGATGCCGGCGTCAGTGTGGGTGGATGCGGTCATATCTGCCCATGGTTTGGCGGGTGCACATTAGTGAGCAAGTCATTTCCAATGTGCTTGTATTTCCTGTGATCACACCGCTGACTCGCCCAAACCTCCGGATTCCGCATCGCCAGCGGCTATACCCATCAAGTCGGTCGGTAAACTTGCTTATCGTCCAAGGCTAGAGGGCCGGCGCCTCCCGGGTCGCGGGCGGGACGCGCGGCCCGGGCCGTCGGCTCGCGGTCCATGCCCTCGCCCGGGTCATCCCCTCGCGCGGTCGGGGCCGTCGCGGGGATGGCCATCGTCGAGAAGGCGTTCGGCGGTAGCCGGCATCGCTGGTCGTCGTCCCGGCCACCGTGTTTCTGCGCGGCCACCTCAACTGGTGGATTCCCGGCTGGCTCGGCCGCATCCTGCCCGGCGGCCCGCCCCGGTCGCCCCGGCCGCCCCGGCCCGCGCCGTCCCCGGTTCCGGTGCCGGCCAAGCCTGGTCGCGCCCCTCCTAGGTCCCGCTAGGGACGGCGGCTGCTTTCCCCCCGCCGGGCGCCCCGGCATACGACCTGCACCAGCAGAATAAGGTGCAGGTCGTATGCCGCAGTCGGAAACGGTGAGGGGAGGCGGTCACCACCATGACGGCTCAGCAGGTTTTCACCGCCCGGCTGCGCGGCCGCCCGCTGCTGGACAGCGAGGAAACCTCCATCGGCCGCGTCCGCGACGTGGTCATCCTGCCCGCCGCCCAGGGCGACGCGCCCCGGGCCCTGGGGCTGGTCGTAACGCTGCAGCGGCGCCACATCTTCGTCAACTTCGGCCGGATCGCGGAGATGTCCATCGACGGCGCGCACCTGCGGGGCGGCACCGTCGACCTCGACCGCTTCACCCGGCGGACCGGGGAGATCCTGGCCACCGAACTGTTCGGCAAGCCCGTGGATCAGGGGACCGTGGTCGACGTCGGCATCACGCCGTCCACGACCGGGCGGGGGTGGAAGGTCTCGTCGCTGGCCATTACCCAGGGGCGGCCCTTGCGGCTCCGCTCGACCCAGATCGTCCCGTGGAGCGATTACCCGGAACTGTTCCAGGCCGGAACGCTGGCCGATCAACTGGTCGACCTGCGGGAAATGCACCCGACCGACCTGGCCACCGCGGTGGAGGGCATGTCACCCACCCGGCGCAGCCAGCTCGCCGCCGCGCTGGACGACGAAGAGCTGGCCGACCTGCTGGAGGAGATGCCCGAGCAGGACCAGATCCGGCTGCTCGCCAGCGTGGGCCTGGAGCGCAGCGCCGACGTCGTGGAGGAGATGGAGCCCGACGACGCCGCGGACCTGCTGGCCGAAATGCCGGACGACCAACGGGAGCGGCTGCTGACCGCGATGGAGTCCGTGCAGGCCGCCGACATCCGCCGCCTGCTCCGGTACGACGCTACGACAGCCGGTGGCCTCATGACGTCCCAGCCGCTGATCGTCGCTCCCGACGTGCCGGTCGCCGAGGTCCTCGCGCGGATGCGCGAGCCGGACCGGCCCGTCACCGCGGCCGCGCAGGCGTATGTCTGCGAACCACCTACAATGACTCCAACCGGGCGTTATCTCGGAAGTGTCGGGTTCCAGCGGCTCCTGCGACGGCCCCCCGCCATGAGCATCGGCGACTGTGTCGAGGTAAGTATGTTCGTACGGCCCGAGATGTCCGAACGAGAGCTGGCGGTCCGTCTGGCCGCTTACAACCTCGTCAGCGTCGCCGTCTGCGATGAGGCGGGCCGGTTGCTGGGCGCGGTTACCGTAGATGACGTTCTCGATCATCTCCTGCCCGTTGGGTGGCGAAGAACTGGAGGCTGAGGATGGCACGAACCTCGTCTCGGCGCTTCGGCGAGCGGCCGGATCTGTCTGTCCCTGGTGGCGGCCCGATCATGAGCCCGCACTACGACCCGGACGCATTTGGGCGGTTCTCCGAGGCCATCGCCCGGTTCCTGGGCACCGGGCGCTTCCTGGTCGCTCAGACGTTCCTGGTGCTGGTCTGGATTGTGCTCAACACCGTCGGGCTCGTCAAGCACTGGGACCCCTACCCGTTCATCCTGCTCAACCTGGCGTTCTCCACGCAGGCGGCGTACGCGGCCCCGCTGATTCTGCTGGCTCAGAACCGGCAGGACGACCGGGACCGCGCCAACATCGACCGCGACCGTGAGGTCGCGGCCCGGACCCAGGCCGACACCGAATACCTGGCCCGCGAGCTCGCGGCGGTCCGGCTCGCGCTCGCCGACGTGGTGACCACGGAGGACCTGGACGACTCGCTGGCCCGGATGGCCAAGCTGATCAGCGACGGGCGGCCACTGCCGGATCCGCTGCCGGCGGAGTCACCGTCACCGGAGTCACTGGCCGCGCCGCGGTCGCTGGTCTCGCCCGAATCACTGACGTCGCCGGACAGCCGGCCGGCCCCGAATCACCGGCCGGGCCCGCACCACTAGCCGGGCCCGCACCACAAACCAGAGTTAACCGGTACGGCCGGGGCCGGGGAAGCTGATCTCGTTCCATGCCACCGGGTGCGCGTACAGCGCCGTGCAGGCGTACCGGGTCCACAAGCTCCACACGTGCGCCGCGTTGAGCCCGTGCCAGTCACCGGACTTCAGGTCCTTTACGGCCTGGATCAGGGCCAGCTGATCGGCCACGGGCGCGTCCGCGAACCGCAAACTGCAGCGCTCACCGGCGTCGGCGTCCAGGTAGGCCAGGGTGTCCCGCCAGGCCTGGCCGTCGTCGGGCATGTCCCCGTGCCGCCAGCCGTCGGTCTCCCCGGCTTCGAGCCGGGCGTCGACCATCTGCAGGATGGGCAGCTCAGGTGCGTCTTCCCGGCCGGTCAGCAGGTTCAGCAGCGCCCGGGCGCAGGCCCCTTCCGCGTTGGTGAAGAATGTGACCGGCGGCTCCGGTGCCAGCCGGTCCACGAGCAGGCGCATGCCGATGTCCTCCCGATCATTTGGCGGGGCATCCGTGCTGCGCCGCCGCGCCGCGGACTGCTGGCGCGCGACCTGCAATACCCTCGGCGCGCCCGTCAAAACCCGAGGCCGTGACGCACACCTTTACAGACGTGGCGGAACGCGAGAAGGGGTAAAAGGGAGCGTGATGAATGCGGAGCAGGAGCGGATTCAGGGTTTCGGGCGGCTTGAGGATGGCCTGCACCAGGCCGGGGACTGGTACCTATGGGGCCCGTACGTGACCGAGCGCCAGTGGGGCACGGTCCGCGAGGACTACAGCGAGGACGGCGCGGCGTGGGATTACTTCCCGCACGACCACGCCCGGTCGCGGGCATACCGGTGGGGCGAGGACGGGCTGGCGGGCTTCTGCGACATCGAGCAGCGGCTGTGCCTGGGGCTCGCCCTGTGGAACGGGCGTGACCCGATCCTCAAGGAGCGGCTGTTCGGGCTGACCGGGCCGGAGGGCAACCACGGCGAGGACGTCAAGGAGTACTGGTGGTATCTCGACGCGGTGCCCAGCCACGCCTGGAACCGCTGGCGTTACCACTACCCGCAGCGGGCCTTCCCCTACAACGACCTCGTCGCCACGAACGCCGCCCGCAACCGGTTCCAGCCCGAGTACGAGCTCCTCGACACCGGCGCGTTCGACGGTGACCGGTACTGGATCGTCGAGGTCAGCTACGCCAAGGCGGACCCCGGTGACGTGCTGATGCAGGTGACCGTGAAGAACGCCGGCCCGGACGCCGAGACCCTGCACGTGCTGCCGACCGCCTGGTTCCGCAACACCTGGTCCTGGGACGCCGACGCGTCCAGGCCGCTGCTGGAGGCGGCCGGCGGCCCGGCGGTCCGGGTGGCGCACCCGTTCCTCGGCGAGCTGGAGCTGATCGGCGGGAACGGCCCCGACGGCACCAGCCCTACCCTGCTGTTCTGCGAGAACGAAACGAACCTGGCCCGGCTGTACAACGTCGCCCCGGCCACCCCGTACCCGAAGGACGGCATCAACGACCACGTCATCTCCGGCGCGGCCACGGTCAACCCGGACCAGCAGGGCACCAAATGCTCCTTCTGGTACCGGCTGACGGTCCAGCCGGGAGCCACCGCCGAACTGCGGCTGCGCCTTCGGTCCCCGGCCGGTCAGCCCAGCACGGGGCAGGCCAGTACGGGGCAGGCCAGCGGCGATGAACCGCTCGCGGACGGGTTCGTTCGGATACGTGATCAGCGGCGGGCGGAAGCGGACGAGTTCTACGCCGGCCTGACACCGGACGGGGCCAGCGCCGACGAGGCCCGGGTGACGCGGCAGGCCTTCGCCGGGCTGCTGTGGAGCAAGCAGTTCTACTACTTCGACGTGGGCCGCTGGCTGGCGGGCGACCCGACCCAGCCGCCCCCGCCGCCGGGACGGCAGCTGGGCCGCAACACCCGCTGGGGCAACTTCGACGCCTTCGACATCATGTCCATGCCGGACAAGTGGGAGTATCCCTGGTTCGCCGCCTGGGACCTGGGCTTTCACTGCGTGGCGCTGGCGCACCTGGACCCGGCCTTCGCCAAGTACCAGCTCATCCTGCTGTGCCGGGAATGGTTCCAGAACCCGAGCGGGGCGCTCCCGGCCTACGAATGGGACTTCGGTGACGTCAACCCGCCGGTGCAGGCGTGGGCCGCGCTCGAGGTGTTCGCGATCGACGGCGGCCGCGACGTCGATTTCCTCAGCCGGGTGTTCGACAAGCTGCTGATCAACTTCACCTGGTGGGTCAACCGGGAGGACGCGAACGGAAGCAACGTGTTCGAGGGCGGCTTCCTCGGCCTGGACAACATCGGCCCGATCGACCGCTCGCACCTGCCGGCCGGCGGCACCCTGGAGCAGTCCGACGCCACCGGCTGGATGGCCTTCTACGCGATCAGCATGGCCCGCATCGCGACCGTGCTGCGCCGGTCCGGCAGCCGCCCGGCCAGCGACATCTCGCTCAAGTTCCTGGAGCATTTCGCGGGCATCGCCGACGCGATCAACGACCAGGGCATGTGGGACGAAAGCGATGGCCTCTTCTACGACAAGCTGCTCACCGCCGACGGCACCGCCATCCCGATGAAGATCCGGTCCATGGTCGGCGTCATCCCGGTGCTGGCCGCGGCGGTCGTCGATCAGGGGATGCTCGACGACTCGCAGCGGCTGGGCAAGCAGTTCGCGGACTTCCTGCGCCGGGAGGGCATCGACGACGCGGCCAAGCTCACCAAGCAGGGCATGATGCGCGGCAAAACCGGCAACCAGCAGATGCTGCTCAGCCTGGTCGGCCTCGGCCAGCTGGAAAAGCTCGCGGCGTCCTTGTTCGATGAGAGCGAGTTCCTGTCCCCGTACGGGCTGCGGGCCCTGTCGGCCTACCATCGCGACCATCCCTACGTACTGGACGTGGAAGGCCAGATGTCCACCGTGGACTACGAGCCGGCCGAGTCCACCACGGCGATGTTCGGCGGCAACTCCAACTGGCGCGGCCCGCTGTGGTTCCCGCTCAACTTCCTGCTGATCAACGTGCTGGAGCGGTACTACCGGTTCTTCGGCGACGAGCTGACGCTGGAGTACCCGACCCGGTCCGGGAAGCAGTTCACCCTCGACGCCATCATCACCGACCTGCAGGACCGGCTCATCTCGATTTTCCTCGTCGGCGCGGACGGGCGGCGGCCCTGCTTCGGCTGGGTCGAGCGGCTGCAGCAGGATCCGGAGTGGAAGGACAACCTGCTGTTCAACGAGTACTTTCACGGGGACAACGCGGCCGGTCTCGGTGCGTCCCACCAGACCGGCTGGACCGGCGTGATCGCCGACGTGATCCGGCGCCGGCACGGCGCGGTGCGGTCTGCCGCGGAGGTCATAGACACCCTCTATCCCGCACTCGGTCCCACTCCCTCCGCTTCTCCCGCCAGCCCCGCTACACCTTCTGGCCCCGCTGCTCCCGCCAGCCCCACGGAACAGAAGGGCTAGCCATGAGCACCCCGGCCCCGGCCCCAGCCGGACGCCCCGGACGGCCCTTCCCGCTGGGTGCGACGCTCTGGGGCGGCGGGACGAACTTCGCGGTGGCCTCCGAGGTCGCCAACGGCATCACGCTGTGCCTGCTCGACTCTGGCGGCAACGAGACCCGGGTCCCGCTGGTGGACTACGACGCGGGTGTCTGGCACACCTTCGTGCCGGGGGTCGGCCCCGGGCAGGCCTACGGCTACCGCGCCTCCGGCCCCTATCGGCCGGCCAGCGGTATCCGCTGCAACGAGGCGAAGCTCCTGCTCGACCCCTACTGCCGCGCCGTGACCGGCGGCATGCGGAACCGCCCCAGCGTGCTCGGCTACGCCGACGGCGACCCGGGCACTCCCAGCGACCTCGACTCCGGCCCCGACGTGCCGCACAGCCTCGTCGTGGACACCGCGTACACCTGGTATCAGAATGTCCCGATCCGGCGCCCGTACGCGGACACGATCATCTACGAGGTGCACGTCAAGGGCTTCACCATTCGGCACCCCGGCGTGCCGGAAGAGTTGCGCGGCACCTACGCCGGCCTCGGGCACGAGGCCGCCATCGAGTACCTGACCGGCCTCGGCATCACCGCCGTCGAGTTGCTGCCCGTGCACGAGTTCGTGCCCGAGGGCTTGCTCACCGACCGTGGCCTGACCAACTACTGGGGGTACAACACCATCGGGTTCTTCGCCCCCAGCCAGCGGTATTCCGCCGCGGTGCGCGCCGGGCAGCCCGGTGGCCAGGTCGCCGAGTTCAAGGACATGGTGGACGCGCTGCACGCAGCCGGCCTGGAGGTCATCATCGATGTGGTGTTCAACCACACCGCCGAGGGTAATCAGCTCGGCCCGACGCTGTCCTTCCGCGGCCTGGACAACCCGGCCTACTACCGGCTGGTCAACGACGATCCGCGCGCCTACTTCGACACGACCGGCACCGGCAACTCGCTGAACGCGGGCCACCCCCGCACCCTGCAGCTGATCATGGACTCGCTGCGCTACTGGCTGAATGAGATGCACGTCGACGGGTTCCGGTTCGACCTCGCCGCGACCCTGGCCCGCCAGGAAGGTGGCTTCGACGGCACGTCCGCGTTCTTCGACCTGATCTCCCAGGACCCGGTGGTGTCCCGGGCCAAGCTGATCGCGGAGCCGTGGGACGTCGGCCAGATGGACAGCTACGATCTGGGCCGGTTCCCGCCGCTGTGGAGCGAGTGGAACGGCCGGTACCGCGACAGCATGCGGGACTTCTGGCGCAGCCGGCCCATCGGGCTGGGCGAGTTCGCCACCCGGTTCGCCGGATCCTCCGACCTGTACGGATGGGACCGGCGCCGGCCCACCTCATCGGTGAACCTGATCACCGTGCACGACGGCTTCACCCTGCGCGACCTGGTCTCTTACGACGGCAAGCACAACGAGGCCAACGGCGAGTCGAATCACGACGGCACCGGCGAAAACCGGTCCTGGAACTGCGGCGCCGAGGGCCCCACCGACGACCCGGCCGTCCTGGCCCTCCGGGGCCGCCAGTCCCGGGCCATGCTCGCCACCTTGCTGCTGTCGTCCGGGATCCCCATGCTCCTGGGCGGCGACGAGATAGGCCGCACCCAGCAGGGCAACAACAACGCCTACTGCCAGGACAACGAGATCTCCTGGTTCGACTGGTCCGGTGCCGACACCGATCTGTTTGCCTTCACCAAGCGCCTGATCGCGCTGCGCTCCCACCACCCGGTGTTCCGCCGCCGCCGCTTCCTGACCGGTGCCGACGCCAAGGAGCTGGGCTGGTTCACCCCGGCCGGGACGGCCATGACCGGCGCCGACTGGAACGACGCGAGCGCCCTGGCCGTGACCGTCTACCTGGACGGCTCGGACAGTCCGGACCGCGCCGCCGACGGGTCCCTGCTCATCGACGATGACTTCCTCATCCTGGTCAACGCCTGGTGGGAGCCGCTGACGTTCACCATCCCCGTCACCCGCCCCCCGCAGGACGCCGCCCAGCGCACCTGGCTCCCGGAGCTCGACACCTACGCCGGCACCACGGGCGCCATTGGCACCACAGATGACTCCGACACTGCAGGTAATGCCCCTGATAGCTCAGATACCCCTAGTGTCACGAGCACCTCTGGCACCATAGATGACTCCGGTACCACGAGCGCCTCTGGCATCACTGGAGACACAGACCCCTTCGGCATCTCTAGCCCCACAGGTAACACGGGTCCCGCTGGGCAGCCAGCCGGGGCCGGGGCTGCGGGTGGGGCCGGGCCTGGGGCCGTTCACTCGGGCGACCAGCTCACCGCCGCCCCCCGCTCCGTCACCGTCCTCCGCGCGCCCCGAGCCTAAGGCGGCCACCTAGACAATCGCGGGCTCACCAGGAGCCCCGAGCTCGCGGGGGAGCCCACCTCGCGGGGAGCCCACCCTCCTGAGTCTCACCTAACCCATTCCCCCCCGCCTGTCCACTCCCTGGATACCTCAGTGGAACGATCGGCCGGGGCACCACGCGAGCTACCCGGGCCGGGTCACCACGTTGGCGATGCGGCCGGGGACGACGACGATGCGCTGGACCTCCGCTCCGCCGGTGTGCCGCCCGAAGTCTCCGTGCGCGGTCAGAGCCCGCCTGATCTCGTCCTCACCGGCGCCGGCCGGCACCTCGATGGTGAACCGCACCTTCCCGTTGACCTGGACGGGCAGTTCGATGGTCAGCTCGGCGGCCAGCGCCGGGTCGGCGACCGGGAACGGGGCGTAGGCGAGCGACTCGGGATGGCCGAGCCGGGCCCACAGTTCCTCGGCGATGTGCGGGGCCAGCGGCGCCACCATCAGCACCAGCGGCTCGGCCAGCGCCCGCGGTAGCGCCCCGCGGGCGGAAGAGATCCGGGCGGCGTGCGTGGTCAGCTCGATCAGCCGGGCGATCGCAGTGTTGTAACGCAGCGTCTCCAGGTCCTCGCGGACCGCGGTAATCGTCTGGTGCAGCCGCCGGAGCGTGTCTGCGTCCAGGCCCCCGTCCGCGCCTGGGGCCGTGTCCCCGTCCGTGCCCGCGTCCGCCGCCGGGTCCAGGTCCTCGTCGCTGACCCGCAGCGCACCCGTGGTCTCGTCGATGATGCTGCGCCACAGCCGTTGCAGGAACCGGTGCACGCCGGCGATGTCTCCGGTCCGCCACGGGCGGTCGGCCTCCAGCGGCCCGGTGGCCATCTCGTACAGCCGGAGCGTGTCCGCGCCGTACCGGGTGTAGATGAAGTCCGGGCTGACGCTGTTCTTCAGGCTCTTGCCCATCTTGCCGGCCCGGCGGGTCACCGGCTGCCCGTTGAACGTGTACCCGTCGGCCTCGTGCTCCACCTCGGCGGCCTGGACGTACATGCCGCGCTCGTCGGTGAACGCGTCGGCCAGGATGTAGCCCTGGTTGACCAGCCGGCGGAACGGCTCCCGGGTGGACACGTGGCCCAGGTCGTAGAGGACCTTGTGCCAGAAGCGCGCGTACAGCAGGTGCAGCACGCCGTGCTCGACGCCGCCCACGTACAGGCCGACGCCCCCGTCGCCCTCGAAGGCGGCGTCCGCCGGGACCATCCAGTACCGCTCGATCTCCGGGTCGACGAAGGCGCGGGCGTTGTCCGGGTCGAGGTAGCGCAGGTAGTACCAGCATGAGCCGGCCCACTGCGGCATGGTGTTCAGCTCCCGGCGGTAACGTTTCGGGCCGTCGCCGAGGTCCAGTTCGACGTCCGCCCAGTCCCGGGCCCGGGCCAGCGGCGGTACCGGGGGACTCGACTCGTCCGCCTGCGGTTCCGGCCGGAAGTCGGTCATCTCCGGCAGCCGCACCGGCAGCAGCGTCTCAGGCAGGGCGACCGGCTGGTCGCCGGAGTCGTAGACGATCGGGAACGGCTCGCCCCAGTAGCGCTGCCGGGAGAACTGCCAGTCGCGGAGCCGGTAGGCCCGCTTCCCCCGCCCGGTACCCGTCTGCTCCAGCCAGGCGATCGCCGCCGCGATGCTGGGCGGCTCCGGCACCTGGCGGATATCCAGGCCGAACGTTCCCGCGAACTCCACGTCGCGCTGGTCGTGGGCCGGAACCGCCATGATGGCGCCGGTCCCGTACCCCATCAGCACGTAGTCGGCGGCGAAGACCGGGATCTGCTCCCCGGTCCGCGGGTTGACGACGTGGCGGCCGGTGAAGACGCCGGTCTTGGCGCCCGCCCCGGTGGTGCGCTGCCGGTCGCTGAGCCGAGCGGCGGCGGCCCGGTAAGCGGCCAGCGCCGCCCGCGGCGTCCAGCCCCCCGACGCCCCCGAGCCCCCGCCGGCCTGGCCTTCCGGGTACGTCCACGCCGCCGGCGTTCCGTCCGGCCAGGAGTCCGGCGGCAACTGGTCCACCAGCGGATGTTCCGGCGCGAGCACCACGTACGTGGCCCCGGCCAGCGTGTCCGGCCGCGTAGTAAAGACCTCCACCGCAAGCCCCGCCTCGCCAGCCTCTCCAGTCTCGCCAGCCTCTCCAGTCTCGCCCGCCTCTCCAGTCTCGCCCGCCCCGCCAGCGACAGCCACGGGCAGCTCGATCAGGGCCCCGTCGCTGGCGCCGATCCAGTTGCGCTGCAGCTGCTTGATGGACTCCGGCCACTGCAGGTCGTCCAGGTCGGCGATCAGCCGTTCGGCGTAGGCGGTGATGCGCAGCATCCACTGCCGCAGCGGCCGCCGGTAGACGGGGTAGTTCCCGATGTCGCTGCGCCCGTCCGGGGTGACCTCCTCGTTCGCGAGCACGGTGCCCAGCCCGGGGCACCAGTTGACCAGTTCGTCGGCGATGTAGGCCAGCCGGTAGCCGTCGATCACCGCGCGCCGCTCCCGTTCGGGCAGCTGACCCCACGAAAGGCCGCCCGGCACGGACCGCTCCCCGGACTCGAACTCGGCGGCCAGGTCACCGATCGGCCGGGCTTTCCCGGTCCGCTCGTCCACCCAGCTGTTGAAGATCTGCAGGAAGATCCATTGGGTCCACCGGTAGAACGAGGGGTCGGTGGTGGCGATTTCCCGCCGGCTGTCGTGCCCCAGCCCCAGCCGCCGGAGCTGACGGCGCATGGCGGCCACGTTGGCCTGCGTCGTGACCTGCGGGTGCTGGCCGGTGTCGATCGCGTACTGCTCGGCGGGCAGGCCGAACGCGTCATAGCCGAGCGCGTGCATCACGTGCCGGCCGTTCATCCGCTGGTACCGGGCCAGCACGTCGGTGCCGATGTAGCCGAGGGGGTGGCCGACGTGCAGCCCGGCCCCGCTGGGATAGGGGAACATGTCCAGGACGTAGAACCTCGGCCGCCCCTTCACCCGGCCGAACCCCTCCGACAGCGGCCCGGCCGGATTGGCGGAGCGGAACGTCCCGTCAGCCTCCCATCGCCGCTGCCAGCGCGCCTCGATCTCACCTCCCAGCCGTGCGTCGTACCGGAACGGCGGCGTGCCGGGTTCCGTCCCGCTCATCAGGCCCCGTCGCCGCCCGTGGCCCCGTCGCCCGTGGCCTCACTGCTGCCGGCGTCACTGCTGCCGGCCCCTCCCGCGGTCAGCGCTTCGAGCAGGTCGTTCATCCGGTTGACGAAGGCGGTGGGGTCCTCGATCCGGGCGCCCAGTGTGAGGACGGCCTGGCTGAACAGGACGTTCGCCCAGTCGCCCAGATGCGGATCGTCCAGCCGGTGGTTGAGCCGCTGAACCAGCGGATGCCCCGGGTTGATCTCCAGCACGGGCTGGCTGGGCAGGCCCGAGTTCCGCATCCGGCGCATGAGGTTCATCTCGATGTCGGGCTCGTTGGCCACGATGCACGCGGGGGAGGTGGTCAGCCGGCCGGTCACCCGCACGTCGACGACCTGCCCGGCCAGGAGGTCCTTGAGCTTGCCGGTCAGGTCCGCGAATTCGGTGCCCGCCTGCTCGGTGGCCGCCCTCTCGGCGTCGTCCGCCAGCGCGCCCAGATCCGCGGCGCCCTGAGCGACCGACTGCAGCCGCTTGCCGTCGAACTCGTGCAGGCTGGAGACGACCCAGCTGTCCACGGGCTCGTTCAGCAGCAGGACCTCCACGCCCTTGGCGCGGAACGCCTCCAGGTGCGGGCTGCTGGCGGCGGCCGGGCCGGGCGCCAGCAGGTAGTAGATCTGCTCCTGGCCTTCCTTCATCCGCGCCACATATTCGCTGAGCGAAACGCCCGGCCCGCCTCCGGCGGATCCCGTGGCCCCCAGAGACCCCGTGGCCCCCGAAGACCCCGGGGACCCATGAGAGTCAGCGGTCGCGGTGGACGTGAAGCGCAGCAGCCGGGCCAGCTCATCCCGGTTGGTGTAGTCCTCCGGGATGCCTTCCTTCAGCACCGCGCCGAACTGCGACCAGAACGTGGCGTACTTCTCCGGCTCGTTCTCGGCCAGGTCGGCCAGCAGCTTCAGCACCTTCTTGACCGCGCTGGAACGGATGTGGCTGACCGCCCGGCTGCCCTGCAGCAGTTCCCGCGACACGTTCAGCGGCAGGTCGCTGGAGTCGATCACGCCCCGAACGAACCGCAGGTAGGAGGGCATCAGCTGGCCGGAGTCAGCCATGATGAAGACCCGCTGGACGTGCAGCTTGACGCCGTGGCTGGCGTCCGGGATCCACAGGTCGAAGGGGGCACTGCCGGGGACGAACAGCAGCAGCGTGTACTCGAACGTCCCCTCCATCTTGCTGTGCAGCCACACCAGCGGATCGGCGATGTCGCCGGTGAGGTGCCGGTAGAAGTCCCGGTAGTCCTGGTCGCTGATATCGCTCTTGGACCGGGCCCACAGGGCGGACGCCTGATTGACGGGCTCCTCGGGCGCTTCCCCGGGCGGGCCGGCCTCGCCGTCCGTCCCGGCTCCTCCGTCGGCCCGTTCAATCGGCATCATGATCGGCAGGCTGATGTGGTCGGAGTACGTCCGGATGATCGAGCGCAGCCGGGACCCGTTGAGCAGCTCGTCTTCCCCGTCCCGGAGGTGGAGCACGACCGTGGTGCCCCGGGCCGGAACCTCGGCCGGCTCCAGCGTGTACGCGCCGCGGCCGTCGGACTCCCAGCGCACCCCCTCGCTCGCGGGCAGCCCCGCCCGGCGGCTGGTCAGGACGACCCGGTCGGCCACGATGAACGCCGCGTAGAAACCCACGCCGAACTGCCCGATCAGCGACGCGTCCTTCCGCTGGTCGCCGGTCAGCTGGTGCAGGAAGTCGCGGGTACCAGACTTGGCGATCGTGCCGATGTGCTCGATCACCTCGGTGCGGCTCATGCCGATGCCGTTGTCCGCCACGGTGATCGTGCCGGCGTCGGCGTCGTAGCTGACGCGGATCTGCAGCGGGCCCTCGTCGTCGGGTGATTCGGACCGGGACATCAGCTCCAGGCGCAGCCGGTCGATGGCGTCCGAGGCGTTGGAGATCAGTTCACGCAGGAAGATCTCCTTGTTGCTGTACAGAGAGTGCACCATCAGGTCGAGGATCTGGACGACCTCGGCCTGGAAGCTGAAGGTCTCCGGTTCCGCCTGCGCGGTCATCGATACCTGTCCTTCCCGGGGGGCACAGTCAGCGGCGCTGACGTAGCGTGGCTCTACGACAATAATCTCAGTTCCGGCGGGCGGGATCATGGCGCATGCAGACGGGAACGCGGACGGGAACACGGCGACGACTCCCGGTGACCGGCTGCGGGCCCTGCTGGCCGAGGGCGAGCTCGTCGTGGCTCCCGGCGTCTTCGACGGCGTCTCGGCCCATCTGGCCCGGCGTACCGGGTTCCGGGCCGCGTACCTGACCGGGGCCGGAGTGGCGGCCTCCGGGTTCGGCCTGCCGGACATCGGCCTGGTCACCGGGTCGGAGATGGCCGAACGGGCCGGCCTGGTCACGAGCGTGCTCGGCGGTCTCCCGCTGATCGCCGACGCCGACACCGGGTACGGTTCGGCGCTGAACGTCGTGCGGACCGTGCGGGCGTACGAGCGGGCGGGCGTCGCCGCGATCCAGCTCGAGGACCAGACGTTCCCGAAGCGGTGCGGCCACCTGCCCGGCAAGGAAGTGATCGGCCAGGACGAGTTCCTGGCCCGGCTGGGCGCCGCGCTGGAGGCCCGGACCGATGCCCTGATCGTGGCGCGCACCGACGCCCGGGCCGTGCTGGGCCTGTCCGCGGCGATCGACCGGGCCAGCGCCTACGCGCAGGCCGGCGCGGACGTGATCTTCGTGGAGGCACCGCAGTCGGACGCCGAGGTGGCGCAGATCGCCAAGGAGGTCGACGCGCCGCTCCTGATCAACCTGGTCCAGGGCGGCCTGACCCCGGACGGCGGCCCGCAGCGGCTGCAGGAGCTGGGCTACGCGATCGCGATCTACCCGGCGAACCTGCTCATGGCGGCGGCGAAGGGCATGATCGCGGCCCTGCAGGAGCTGGGCGGGACGCCGCCCGACGTGACCGCCACCGGCATCGCGGCTCTCTTCCAGCTGGTCGGCCTGCGCGAATGGTCGGCGGTCGGCGACGCCTGGACGCCTCCGGCCCGCTAAGATCTCAATTTTCCCTTAACGGGCATACCGGGACCTTTCCGCCGTGCGGACGATCCCCGGAGCGGAGAGCCCCCTACCTAGGACGGCTTTTCCGCGGTATCCGGGGACTAGTCGCCCGATCGACGTCCGCCCCCGTGCGGGGCCAGCCAGCTCTAGCTGGACGAGCTGCCCTCGTGCGGGGCCAGCCGGCTCTAGCTGGACGAGCCGTACTGGATCGGCACCTTGACCGACTGGGCCTTCACCCAGGCGCCCGGGTCGCCGGTCAGCCGCCAGACCGTCAGCGTGCCGGCGCTCGCGGCCAGCGCCTCGATGGGCCCGGCGCCCGGCAGCGTCAGCGTGACCGTCCGCCCGGCCGGCCGCGCGGGCAACCGCCGCCAGGACGACCCCGGCCCGGAAATCGTCTCGGCCCGGTCCCCGGCCAGCACGGCGCCGACTCCGCCGTCACCGAACGACGCGGACACCGCCGCGGAACCGCCTGCCCGCAGGACGGGCGACAGCCGCCAGTGCTCGCCGTCACTGCTCCACGCCGCGAGCAGGCTGATCGATGGCGCGGCGCCCGCCTCCAGCAGCGCCACGTCCTGATGACCGCTCCGGCTCAGCCGCAGTACCCGGACGGCCTGCCCGCCCAGGGAGGCGGGCAGCGCCGGGGCGGCTAGGTGCCAGGTCCCGCCCGTCTCCCCGAACACGCCCACCCGGCCGCCCCGGCCGCAGGTCCCGGCCAGCAGCGGCGACCCGGCCGGTGTGTAGGCGACGGCGGTAAGCCCGGTCAGGTCGCAGTCCCGCGCGGCCGGAGCCGAGGCCAGCGCCCGTTCGGTGGTCAGCGGGCCCCAGGTGCCGTCGGCCGCGCCGGTGACGCTGACCGCGCCGTCCTGACCGAGCCCGATCAGCCGTACGCCGGACCCGCCGGACCCGCCGGGCGCGCCGGGCGCGGCGGCCAGTGCGTCCGGCACGTCCGCGAGCCCGGACTGCGGCGGGCTCACCGTCCAGCTCCGTCCCAGATCAGACGTGCTGGTGATGGGGGAGAAGGCAAGATCCAGACTGGGCCGTACCCCGGCCACGAGCGGCCCCCCGCCCGCCTGGCCCGTTCCGCCCGCGCCCGCCGTCCCGCTGCTCCCGCTCGCGCCGGCCGGTCCCGCCGCGTCCGGCGCGGCCAGCACGATCGCGCCGTTGGTCGCGATGTCCGGCGGGGTGCGCAGCGACCACTGGCCGCCGCCCGGCAGCACGAACAGCTCCCAGAACTCGTCCGCGCCCGACGCCGCGCCCATGGGGACGGTGGCCCACGTGGCCCCGGCGGCGTCCGTCGAGGTGCTCAGCGACAGCGGCGCGGGAACCGCCGGGCTTGGAGCGGCCGGCTGGCTGGCCACGCTGCCGCATCCGCCGGCGAGCAGCGCGAGCCCCAGCCCGGCCGCCATACCCCGTCCGCCGCGCGCCGCCATGCCCCGTCCGCCGCGCGCCGCCCGGAGCCGGCCCTCGCGTCCCTCGTCCCCCAGGCGCCCTACCCACCCCATTGACTTCATCCGCCCCAGCGGGTCCATCCGCCCAGGTGAGCTCATCCGCCCCAGCAGGCCCATTCGCCCCACTCGCCCCTCGTTCACGAGCTGCGCAGCGTCTGGGTAGCCGCGTCGGCCAGTTCGGTGGCGAAGGACGATTTGGTGGCCGCGGTCCCCGGCCCGGGATCCATGTCCAGTTCCTCGCGTATCTCGCCATGGGTGTCGATGACGAAGGCGATGTCGGAGTGCCCGACCATCGCGCCGGCCGGCAGGGTCTGGGCTGGCTGGCCGTAGGCGCGGTACACCTGGCGCAGCCGCGCCTGGGTGCCGGTCAGGTAGCGCCAGTCCGCCAGGCCGGTCAGCCCTTCCTCGTGGTCGAACTCCCGGGTGTAGGCCAGTTCGTTGTACAGCGGGTTGACGTCGACGGCGACCAGCTCGACCTGGCTGGTCTTCGCGCCGAGCAGCTGGCCGGCCTGCCGGAGCTCCTGGGCGATGAGCGGGCAGTCGGTCACGCAGACCGGGTCGAGGAACGTCAGCAGCACCACCTTCCCGCGCAGGCTGGACAGCGAGACCGTCCGGCCGTCCTGGTCGGTCAGGCTGAAGCCGGGGGCCGTGATGTTGATCGGGCTGGTCGGCCCGTCGATGGCCTGGGCGAGGATGGCGCTCGCGCCCGGTGTGGTCTGGGCCGCGGCCATCGGGACGGCGCCGAGCACGATCACGCCGAACGCGGCGACCGACGTCATCGTGCCGAAGGTGGCCGCGCGCATGGACCGGGTCATGGCCGTGCGCAGGTCGGCGGGCCGCATCCGTCCCCGCCCGCCCGTTCCGCGCGGCCCGGGGCTCACCGTGTCCGGGACGGCCGGTCCGGCTGGGGCTTCCCCGGCCGGGGCTTCCGCGGCTGGGGCGGCGACGGTGGCCGGGGCGGCGACGGTGGCCGGGACCCGGCTCAGCGCCAGGAAGCCCCCGGCCGCCAGCAGCGCCATCGGGATCATGCTGTTCGGGTCGGTGCCCACGCCGCCGAAGAACCCGAAGTCCTCGATCAGCACCCAGTCCGCGATGCACAGCACAAGAAAAGCCGCCAGGGCCGGACGAGCCACCTCACGCCGGCCGGTCAGGAACGATACGCCGATCACCGCGAGCACGATCACCGCGACCAGGTTGACGGCGAAGCCGTGGTCGCGCACCAGCGTGCCGAAGCCGGACACCAGGCTGGCCAGGAACCGCGGCTGCGACGTGCCCGCCATCGACTGCACCATGCCGGTCAGGGTGCCGGACTGGTTGCCCGCGTGGCCCTGCCAGAAGCCCCGGCCCGGCCAGGCCTGCAGCACCGCCATCCCGACCAGGAACAACCCGAACCCGCCCAGGATGGCCTGACCCAGCCGCGGCGTCCGCCAGCTCCGGTCCGGCAGCACGAGCAGCGCGCCCGCGACGGCGTAGATCAGGGCCGCGCCGGGCGCGCCGAACAGCCAGGTCAGCCCGGGAGCCAAGATCCCGCCGAAGGACTCCCCGAACGTCCAGACGATCAGGCCCCAGACCAGGCTGGCCAGCCCGGCTAGCCGGCCCGAGAGGCCCCGCGGCGCGGCCAGCAGCCACAGGCCGATCCCGACCTGGATCCAGACCGCGGCGGCGCCGGCCTGAATCGGGTGGTAGGACCAGGTGGTCCCGGCCCAGTTGACCACCTGCTGCACCCAGTGCGGTGAGCTGGCCGCGGACGGCTCGATCACCTGTGACGGCAGGCCCGCGGCCATCCGGGGCTGGGCCTGCAGCAGCCCGTCGAGCACCCACAGCAGCCCGAAGCCAATCCGCAGTACCCGGTGCCCGGCGGGCTCCGGGCGGTCCGGGCCGCGCGCGCCCGCGGGGCCCGCGCCCGCGGGGCCACCGGCGGCGTCCGTCCGGCCGCGGACGCTGACCCACACCACGGAGAGCACGGCGAAGATGGCCAGGGCGATCAGCCCCTGGTGCAGCAGGGCCGCGCGGAACGCGGCGACCACGGTGGGATCGTCGGCGTTCAGACCGCTGTTCATCCCGGGCATAACGTCCGCCAACCTCCACATTTCGCGGTCTTGATGAGGTCTTAGCAGTCTGGCACGGTCAGCCTACAACTACGAACCGTAGTAACATGCGGCCCCACCCGATCTGGTCAGGGCGTTCCGGGTGCGGTCACGTCCGCGCTGACCGTGATCGTCCCGGCATGCCGGAAGGTCAGGGTAAGGGAGACGGAGCTGTCGGACTCGTAGCGCACGGGATCCCGCAGCACCACGTCGTCGCCGAACGGCGTGAGCGTGATACTGGATTTCGCCGGGATCGTCAGCGCGGAGACCACCGTGCCCGGGTCCTGCGGCCCGCTGCTGCGCCGTAGCACGATGTGCCGGGCTACCGGGCTGTGTACCGCGATCAGCTCATCCGGCTGGCTGGTCGGGTTCCGGATCGTCAGGAAGGTTCCGGCCGGCCCGGATGGGGCGACCGTTGCGGAGGGGAAGCCGCGCATCGGGACCGCGGCCTGGCTGACCTGGATCCGCACCGGGGCGATGGTGCCCGCACCGCCCGATGCTACCCACGCCGACAGCAGCCCGATGAGCACGATGGCGCAGGTCACCGGACCGGCGGCGGCCCGCGCCAGATCCCCCAGCCAGCTCGCCAGGTGGGGCCGCCCGGGTGTGCCCGGCAAGCTCAGCTGCTCCTCGTCCGGCGGCTCTGGCTGCGCTGGGCCAGGATGCCCGGTACGGCCGGCCGCCGGCGCCGCGCTCACTGGGCCCCGTCCCCGGCCGTGGACGCTGGGGCCAGCGCGGCGCGCCGTCGCCCGAAACGGCGCAACTGCAGGCTGTTCGCGGTGACGATCAGCGAACTGGCGGCCATCGCGATCCCGGCGAACAGCGGGTTGAGATAACCGAGCGCGGCGGCCGGGATCGCGATCACGTTGTAACCGAAGGCCCAGACGAGGTTGCCCCGGATCACCCGCAGTGTGGCCCGGGCCAGCAGCAGGGCTTCCGCGATCGTGTTCGGGTCCCCGTTGACCAGGGTCAGGTCGGCGGCCCCGATCGCGGCGTCGGTCCCGGAGCCGGCCGCCATGCCCAGGTCGGCCTGGGCCAGGGCGGCTGCGTCGTTGACGCCGTCGCCGACCATGGCCACGGCGTATCCCTCGCCCTGCAGCTGCCGGATCTTTTCCGCCTTCTCCTCCGGCCGGACGCGGGCGTAAACGCATCGCTCCGGGATCTTCAGCTGGGCGGCCACGGCGTGCGCGGTGCGCTCGCTGTCGCCGGTGAGCAGCGCGGTGGCCAGGCCGAGCCGCTGGATGCGGGCGACCGCGCCGGCGCTGCCGGGCCGCAGCGTGTCCGCGACCACGAGCACTGCCCGGACGGCGTCGTCCCAGCCGGCCAGCACCGCGGTCTGGCCGGCGTTCCCGGCCCCATCGGCGGCCCGGCGCAGCGGGACCGGCACCGTCAGCCCCGCGAACAGTTCCGGCCGGCCGACCGTGACCGTGCGCCCGTCCACGACCCCGCGGACTCCCGCCCCGGGCAGCGGCGTGAAGCCGGTGACCGGGAGCAGGCGGCCGGAGCGCGCCGCGGCCTCCCGCGCGATGGCCTGCCCGATCGGGTGCTCGGATGCGTCCTCCACCGCCCCGGCGAGCCGCAGCACCTCCTCCTCGGTGGTGCCCGCGGCCATGGTGATGGTGTGCAGCCGCATGGTTCCGGTGGTCAGTGTGCCGGTCTTGTCGAAGACGACGACCCGGACGTGCCGGGCGGCTTCGAACGCGCGGGCGCTCTTGACCAGGATGCCCAGCTCGGCGCCGCGGCCGACCGCGGCCAGCAGCGCCGTTGGCGTGGCCAGGCCGAGCGCGCAGGGGCACGCGACCACCAGCACGGCCACGGCCGCGCCGCCCGCCGCGGTCCCGGGCAGGCCGGCGCCCAGCCAGAAGCCGAGCGTGACCACGGCCAGGCTGATCACGCACGGTACGAAGATCGCAGCGATCCGGTCGGCCAGCCGCTGCGCCGACGCCTTGGTGCCCTGCGCCGCACCGACCAGCCGGGTGATCTGGGCCAGCAGCGTGTCCGCGCCGACTCGGGTCGCCCGCACCACCAGCCGTCCGCTCATGTTGAGCGTCGCGCCGGTCACCTCGTCGCCCGGTCCGACCTCGGCGGGCATGGACTCCCCGGTGACCAGCGAGGCGTCGACGGCGGAGCTGCCCTCGACGATGATCCCGTCGGTGGCGATCTTCTCGCCGGGCCGCACCACAAACTGCTCTCCCACGCCGAGGGTGTCCACCGCGACCCGCTGCTCGGTGCCGTCGCGCAGCACGGCGACGGTCTTGGCGCCGAGCCCAGCCAGCGCGGTGAGCGCGGCCCCGGAACGAGCCCGGGCCCGGGCCTCCAGGTAGCGCCCGGCCAGCACCGCGGCCGGGACCCCGGCGGCCACATCCAGAAACAGCGGGTGGCTGCCGGCCAGCCCGAACGTCGAGCCGAGCGACATCCGCATCGACATACCGGAACCGCCGGAGGTGAACAGGGTGTAGACCGACGAGCCGAACGAGGCGGCGACCGCCATGCTGACCAGGGTGTCCATCGTCGCGGTGCCGTGGCCGAGGCCCGTCCAGGCCGCCTGGTGCAGCGGCCAGGCGCCCCACACCGCCACCGGGGCAGCCAGCACCAGGCTCACCCACGGCCAGCCGCTGAACTGCGCGGCCGGCACCATGGCCAGCACGATGACCGCGACGGTCAGCGGGACGCAGATGGCCAGCCGCCGTCCCAGGGCCCGGGCGGCCGGATCCGGCGCCGTATCGCCCGGCTCCGGGGCGGGGGAGGCGGCCGAGTATCCGCAGGACTCGATCACGCCGATCAGCTCGGCGGGTTCGCGCCCGCCCACGCTGGAGAAGTAGGCGCGCCCGGTGGCGTAGTTGACGCTGGCCGTCACCCCGTCCAGCTTGTTCAGCCGGCGCTCGATCCGCGCCGCGCACGCGCCGCAGCTCATCCCGCCCACGATCAGCTCGGCCCGCACCCCGGCGGCGATCCCGGTGTCCCCGGTCCGGATGTCTCTCATGGGCCGCCCATGTTCATCGATCCGCCCGTGCCCGGGCTGGCCGGGCCTGCGGGCCCTTGGCTGGAGGTCTTGGGTGATGTCGAGCCGACGCTGACCGGGCCCAGATGCGCTCCGGCGGCGTACGCGCCGATGAAGATCATGGCGAGCAGCAGCAGGAAGCCGACCAGCTTCGCGGGTGCGCTCACCGGGTCATCACCGTCCTCCCCAGGTCCATGCTCGCCGGCGCCGTGGCACCGGAACGTAGATCATCCTGCCAGGCGCTATGCTCCCAGAACGCAGGAATGCTGACGGAAGACGAGTCACGCCGTGCCCACACGCGAGATCGAGCTGTCCATCGACGGGATGAGCTGTGCGGCGTGCGCGGTCCGGATCGAGAAGAAGCTCAACAAGATTGGCGACGTCTCCGCCACGGTGAACTACGCGACCGCGACGGCCCGGGTCACCGCGCCGTCCGCGGTGCCGGTCCAGGCGCTCACCACGGTGATCGAGGCCGCCGGGTACTCCGCCCGGGACGCCTCCGAGGCGGCTGACGACGGTCAGGCCGCCGAACGGGACACCGCGTACCTGCGCCGCAGGCTGATCCTCGCCCTCGTCTTCTTCGTTCCGCTGACGGATCTGTCCCTGCTGCTGTCGCTCGTCCCGGCCGACCGTTTCCCCGGCTGGCAGTGGGCCCTGATCACCTGCGCGGCGCCGGTGGCGCTGTGGGCCGCGTGGCCGTTCCACCGGGCCGCGCTGGCCAACGCCCGGCACGGCGCCGCCACGATGGACACGCTCGTCTCGCTCGGCATCATCGCGGCCTGCGGCTGGTCGGTCTACGCGATGTTCGCCCTCGACCGCGGCACGGACGGTGAGAGCGTGCTGAGGCAGCTCATGCACGGCTCCGGTGGCGGCATCTACCTGGAGGTCGCCGCGTCGGTCACCACCTTCCTGCTGGCCGGGCGGCTGTATGAGGCCCGCGCGCGGCGGACGGCCGGAGCGGCCATGCGCGAGCTGGCCGACGCCGGGGCCCGGGACGTCTGCCTGCTGGAGACGGACGGGACCGAGCGCCAGATCCCGGCGGGCCACCTGCGGCCAGGAGACATGTTCGTCGTGCGCCCGGGAGAGACCATCGCCGCAGACGGTGAGGTGCTGTTCGGCCAGACCGCGGTGGACCGCAGCATGATGACGGGGGAGTCCGTCCCCGCCGAGGCGGCCGAGGGTGACACCGTCGTCGGCGGGACGATCGTGCTGACCGGGCGCCTGGTCGTCCGCGCCGTCAAGGTCGGCCCGGACACCCAGCTCGCCCAGCTGATCAGGCTGGTCGAGCGGGCCCAGGCCGAGAAGGCGGCCATCCAGCGGCTCGCCGACCGCATCTGCGGGGTTTTCGTCCCGGTCGTACTGTCGTTCTCGGTGCTCACGCTGGCGGGCTGGCTGCTAGCCGGGAGCCCGGCCGGGCATGCGGTCAGCGCCGCGCTCGCGGTCCTGATCATCGCGTGCCCCTGCGCCCTGGGCCTCGCGACCCCGGCCGCGCTGGTGGCCGCGTCCGGGCGCGGCGCGCAGCTGGGGATCTTCATCAAGGGTTACCAGGCCCTGGAGTCCTCCCGGTCGGTCGACACCGTGGTGCTGGACAAGACCGGCACCGTCACCACCGGCCGGATGTCGCTGACCGGCGTGCAGACCATCGCGGGAACTGAGCGCACCGAACTGCTCCGCTACGCCGGCGGGGTGGAGCAGGCGTCCGAGCACGCGGTCGCCGCGGCGATCAGCGCGGCGGCCCAGGCGGAAGCCGGACCACTGCCGCAAGCCGACCGGTTCACGGCGCTGCCCGGACTCGGCGCCCGCGGGGTCATCGACGGTCACGAGGTCGTGGTCGGCCGGGGCACGCTGCTCACCGAGCGGGGCATGGAGATCCCGCCCGGCCTGGCCCGGGTGTGCCGGGAGTGGGAGCAGGCGGGCCGCACCACCGTGCTCATCGGCTGGGACGATGCCGTCCGCGGGGCCGTCGCGGTCGCCGACACGGTCAAGCCCTCGGCCGCGGCGGCCGTGGCCGAGCTTCGCGGACTCGGGCTGCACCCGGTCCTGCTGACCGGGGACAACGAGGCCACCGCCCGGGCGGTGGCCGCCGCCATCGGGATCGACGAGGTGATCGCCGGGACGCTCCCCGTCGGCAAGGCCGCCGTGATCGCCGGCCTGCAGGCCCAGGGGCGCTCGGTGGCCATGGTCGGGGACGGCGTCAATGACGCTCCCGCGCTGGCCGAAGCGCGCCTGGGGCTGGCCCTCGGCTCCGGCACGGACGTCGCGATGAGCGCCGCCGACCTGATCCTGCTGCGGGACGACCTGCAGGTCGTCGCGGACGCGATCCGGCTCGCGCGGGGCACGTTCCGTACCATCCGCCGCAACCTGGCCTGGGCGTTCGGCTACAACCTGGCCGCCCTGCCGCTGGCCGCGCTCGGTCTGCTGAACCCCCTCGTGGCCTCGGCGGCGATGACCCTCTCCTCGGTCTTCGTGGTCTGGAACAGCCTGCGGCTCGGCCGGTTCCGCGTCGGCGGAGGCACGCACGCCGGTCGCCGCCCTGTCGCCGGGCGAAACCCCTTGAGCAGGCCGGAATGGTCGTCATACTGAGGTTGACTTGGCGATGACGCCAAACGCGGAAGAATCGCCAGGCCGGAGGGGCCGCATGTACGGGTACAGCCACGACAAGGACAACTACCTCAGGCGCCTGCGCCGCATCGAAGGCCAGGTGCGCGGCCTGCAGCGGATGATCGAGGACGACAAGTACTGCATCGACATCCTCACCCAGGTGGCCGCGGCGACCAAGGCCCTGCAGTCGGTGGCGCTCGGCCTGCTGGAGGAGCACCTGAGCCACTGCGTCACCGAGGCGGTGGCCGAAGGCGGCGACGGCGCCGCCGAGAAGGTCCGCGAGGCCTCGGACGCCATCGCCCGCCTCGTCCGTTCCTGACCTCTGGCGGTCCGTGACGCTCCTGAGCGGTACTCTTCGGCACCAGGACGTCCGCGCGCTGGGTGGCACCCACGCGCCGTCCCGTTCGGCCATCCCATACTGACCAGGACGGAAGGGACCCCCGATGGCGACGACCACCTACCCGGTGACCGGCATGACCTGTGGGCACTGCGTCAACGCGGTGACCAGCGAGCTCACCAGCCTCGGCGGAGTGTCCGCCGTGACCATCGACCTCGTGCCGGACGGCGTCTCCCAGGTCACCGTGACCAGTGACCGCCCGCTGCCCGCCGAAGCCGTCACCGAGGCCCTCGACGAAGCCGGCGGTTACCTCCTCACCACCCCCTGACGCCTACCGGGCACGCGTCAGCCTGATACGGGGCGCCTTTCTTTTTTCCCGGCTAGGAATTCCCGGCTAGGAAGATGTGTCTGGGTGTAATAGCGGCAGCGCTCGGAGCCCTATGATCGGCGTCGGTTTTCCGCCCTGAAAACTGACGCCGATCACGGCTTCAGCGGGCGATCAGTTCGGCGACGGTCTCGTCGAGGCGGCCGGAGCGGGCCTCCTCGATGAGGACGGTGAACTGGTCCGCGCTCATCTGCACCCGCTGGCCGAAGTCGTCGGTGATGACGATCTTCCGCTCCGGGGGCGCCTCGTGGTCGACGAACAGCTCGGGGCAGCCGCAGCTGCACTGTCCGCAGAGCAGTGCGAATCGGGTGAAACGCTCGGTGTCATCCATAACCGGGCTCCATTCCTCGGCGATTTCGAATTGAGCGTCACACGCGGTAATAGCACCGTCAACCCTTTGCTACCGAAAATCTGGCCCCGCCTTTTTGCTACCGAAAATCTGGCCCAGCCTTTGTCTGGTGACCTTAATCGATACCCTCAACGGGTATTTTCCATACCCCCGGAGGGTTACCCAGATACCCTGGCCGTGTTCTCGCCATACGCCCAGGGGGTTTATCACGCCGTTCTAGTGAAGCGCAGATCATCTCTGACTTACGCCTTGAGCTGGGGTTTTACTTGATAGCGAATCGTTATGAGTAGTTATTAACTGGTCGCATTGCCGCGCACCTTAGTGCCCTCTACCGTTATTGCTAGTTGTCCTTGGCTGTCCCCGTGAATGCCGACCTGCTCCCCGGCATTCCCTCGCGGCACCAGGTCCCGGGTAGGGTAAGCAGGGAAGGCCGGAATGAGCGATATCGCTGTAGGGCGGGGCCGGCGGTGGGACCGGCTGGCCCCAGCCGGGACGGCCTCGGCCGGGCTGGACGCACGACGGGTGCTGCAGCTCGGCCTGGCGGCCATCTGGCTGCTGGACGGCGTGCTGCAGTACCAGTCGTTCATGTACACCAAGGCGTTCACTCAGATGATCGGGGGCACGTCGTCGGGCAACCCCGGCGTGGTCTCCCACCCGATCAACTGGAATGCCAGCCTCGTTCAGCACCATCTGGTGCTGGTGAACACGATCTTCGCCACCATCCAGCTCCTGCTGGGACTGGGCATCGCCTACCGGCCCACGGTCCGGCTGGCGCTGGCCGCCTCGATCGCGTGGGCGCTCGGGGTCTGGTGGTTCGGTGAAGGGCTCGGCGGGGTGCTCAGCGGAGCGGCGAGCCCGCTGAACGGCGCCCCGGGCGCGGTGATCATCTATGCGCTGCTGGCCGTGCTGCTGTGGCCGTCCGACCGGATCACGGCTTCGGGGGCGCCGGCCCCGTTCGTGGCCGCCCGGGCCGTCGGGGCCACCGTGGCCCGCGGCCTGTGGGTCGTGCTGTGGGGCAGCCTGGCCTACTTCGCGCTGACCCCGGCCAACCGGGCCCCCACCGCGGTGCACGACATGGTCGCCGGCATGGCCAGCGGCGAGCCCGGCTGGCTGGCCGCGCTGGATAAGCATGCGGCCTCGCTGGTCGGGCACAGCGGGCTGGCCGCCTCGGCCGGGCTGGCCGTCGCGCTCATCGTCATCGCGCTCGGCGTCTTCCTGCCGACGCCGGTGGCCAGGGCCACGCTGGTCCTGGCCGTCGTGGTGGCCGCGGTCATCTGGGTGGTCGGGGAGGCGTTCGGCACGATCCTGACCGGTGGCGGCACCGACCCCAACTCCGGTCCGCTGCTCGCCCTGCTGGTCCTGGCCTACTGGCCGCTGGTGTCAGCCGCCGCGCCCCGGCCGCCGCAGATCCTGCTCTCTGGCCAGCACACCGAAGGGACACCGGCATGAGCATCCCCGCCTGGATCCTGGATATCTTCGCCTCGGTCATGCTGCTGGTCGCCGCGGTCAGCGCCGGGCAGCTCGTGGTGGCCCGGGCCTGGACGCGGGCCGGGATGAGAGACGCCGACATCGCCGGCTCCCACCTGCTGATGGGCATCGCCATGGCGGGAATGCTGGTAGCCAGCCTGAGCACGCTGCCGAACGCCGCCTGGGTCGTGATCTTCACCGTCATGACGGCCTGGTTCGCCTGGTACCTGTGGCGGGAGACGAGAGGGCGTGGCGCCGTCGCCCTGGTCAGCGGCCACCACGCGCCGCACCTGGTGCATAGCGCGGCGATGCTGTACATGTTCGCCGCGCTCGCGGGCCCGGCGTCCGGTAGCGGCTCCGGGATGGCCGGCATGGCGGCCGGGTCGGCGGGCGCGACGCAGAGCCTGCATGCCCCCACGCTCGCGCTGGTGTTCGCGCTGGTCCTGATCGCCTACTCGGTTCGCGATGTGGACCGGACGGCCTGCGCGGACGGGTATTTCCACGTCGTCGGCCGGCGTTTCACGCCCTCCGGGCCCGCGCTGGCCACCGCGGCCGCGGGTGCGACGTCCCGCAGTGCGCCGGCCGCGCCCGCCGGCGACAGCGCCGTCGCGACCATGGCGCCGCCCGATACTGCCCCGGCCGAGGTGCCACCGGGCGACCCGGCGGCCGGCCAGGAGGCCAAGGCCAGCGCAGCGGACCGGCTTCTGCTCTCTCCCGCCGTGGTCAAGAGCTGCCGGGTGGCGATGGGCGTCACCATGGCCTTCATGCTGCTGATCATGATCTAGCTCGCGTTCCGGCCGCCCCGGGGCATGACTGCTCCGGGGCGCTCACGCGTCCCGGCCACACCGGATCGTCCGCTTGATGAGCCACTTGCGGGCTATACGTTATTGCAACTCACTTGCAGGGGTTGCAGAACTCCAGCTTGGAGCTTGACATGCACCTTGCGTGACCGTCACACTCGATTTTGTCATAACGATAATGAGAATCATTACCAAGACCGGAGGGTTGGTCCCGTGAGGGCATGAACACGCCAGCCCGGGCACCACCCGCACAACGAGCTGTGCCCAGCCGCAAAACCCGTAACCGAAAACCGCTTGTCATGGAGGTAAAGCCATGTCCCTGACCGTCTCCCCCGGCCTGATCGAGCAGGCCCAGCGCGGCGAGATCGACGACGCCGCGTTCACCAGCTGCATCGCCATCTCACTGCCGTACGCCTGGCAGGTGATCACCGGCACTTACCGCACCACCAACCGTGGCGTGGACCGGCTCCTGTTCGTCAACAACATCCTCGACCTCGCGCCCTACGGCCGCCAGGAGGACTGGGAAGACTCCCCGCCTGGCTGGCCGCAACATCCCACCTACGGGTAGTGCGGGCGGTTACGGGATTTCGATGGTATCGTTTTCCCATGGAAGCAGTCATCGATCAGGCCGGCCGGGTTGTGCTGCCCAAGCCCATCCGCGATGCGCTGGGCCTGCTGCCCGGTACGAAGGTCGACATCACGCCGTATGGCGCCGGCGCGCAGCTCCTGCCTGCAGGCCGGACCGCGCGCCTGGTCGAGGAGGACGGCGTGCTCGTCGCGGACGCCGAGACCCCGGTCGATGACGACATAGTCTTCGCCCTCATCGACGCGGGCCGTAAGTGACCGTCGCGGTCGACACCAGCGTCGCCGTTCCGCTGCTTGTCCGCTCACATCACGATCATGCGGGCGTGGTGCGGTGGTGGGGCGGCCAGGAGGTCGCGCTCAGCGGTCACGCCCTCGCCGAGACGTACTCGGTTCTCACCAGGCTGCCCGGCGACGCGCGGCTAGCACCAGCCGACGCTGCCCGGCTGCTCAATGCGCGCTTCGCTGCGCCTTTCATGCTGAGCAGGCCACTTGCCCGTAAGCTGCCAGACACGCTCAGTCGCCTTGGCATCGCAGGCGGTGCCGTTTACGATGCGCTGGTGGCGCTGGCCGCCAAAGAGCACGGGGCCGCCCTCGCCTCCCGGGATGCGCGGGCACGCGGCACCTACGACGCCGTCGGCGTCACGGTAATCGCCGTCACCTGACCGCGGCAGGAGACATCGTCGCGGACCGATGTCCGTCCGCAATCCCGGCCATACCGTCCTATCCGCGCGTTCAACTGTGGCGGCCCGTTACTTGAACGCCGGATTCCGGCCACCGTCCCCGCTGCCAGCCCTGTCGTCTTCCCGATGGGCCGGTCCGACATGGCCGGATGCAAGCGCCGAGCGTATATTGAGTCGGTTATTGAGCAGGTGAAGCCGCCGCGCCGCCTGTCAGTTCGTCAGGGGCAACGATTACGGCGGTCGCGGCGGCCTGCCGCGTTCGCATCGAGGCTGCCGGGTGGCGATGGGCGTCACCATGGCGTTCATGCTGATCAGCATGATCTAGCCCCCGTCCGCCCGGGGTCCCCGGTACACCACCTGGGTCAACGGGCGGGTCCGGCGCGTGAACGGCCGCGCTGCGTAACGGCCTAGTTGCATATTTTGTGTTATTGCAACTCAGTTGCAGCTTTCCCTAGACTGGCGGTTACCGCTGGCTCCGGTCCGGATGACCCGGCCCAGGATGACCGGCACGACCAGGACGATCTTCGGAAGGTATGCGCCCGTGGCTGATCCGCTCGCCCGTCTGGCCAGGATCCGGCGCGGGCTCAGCCCGGCGGAGTGGACCAGGGTCGGCGCGATGACCGCCACCGTCGTGGGGCTCAACGTCGCCGGATGGGGGATGCTCGCCGCGGCGCTGGACGGGCACTACCACATCAGCAAGACGACGGTGTTCGGCGTGGGTACGGGCGCGCTCGCCTACACCCTCGGGATGCGGCACGCGTTCGACGCCGACCACATCGCCGCGATCGACAACACCACCCGCAAGCTCGTCGGCGAGGGCAAGCGCCCGCTGTCCACAGGCTTCTTCTTCTCCCTGGGCCACTCCAGTGTCGTGTTCGTGCTCGCCGTCCTGCTGAACTTCGGCATCCGGGGGCTCGGCGAGCAGCTGCACGACAGCCACTCGAACCTGCAGTACACGACCAGCATCATCGGCACCTGCGTGTCCGGGTTCTTCCTGTTCCTGATCGCGGCGTTCAACCTCGTCATCCTGGCCGGGATCCTCAAGGTGTTCCGCGAGATGCGCTCCGGCGCCTACGACGACGAGCAACTGGAGGAGCAGCTCAACAAGCGCGGCCTGATGAACCGGTTCCTCGGCCCGCTGGCCCGCCGGGTGGACGCCCCGTGGAAGATGTACCCGATCGGGTTCCTGTTCGGCCTGGGCTTCGACACCGCCACCGAGGTGGCCCTGCTGGTGCTGGCCGGGACGGCCGTGGTCGGCGGGCTGCCGTTCTACGCCATCCTGTCGCTGCCGATCCTGTTCGCCGCCGGGATGAGCCTGTTCGACACGATCGACGGCTGCTTCATGAACTTCGCCTACGACTGGGCCTTCGCCAAGCCGGTCCGCAAGGTGTACTACAACCTGACCATCACCGGCCTGTCCGTCTTCGTCGCGCTGTTCGTCGGCGCGACCGAGCTGCTCGGCCTGCTCGCCCAGGACACGAACCTGAACGGCTCGTTCTGGTCGTTCATGCAGAACTTCAACATCAACACCGCCGGGTTCGTCATCGTCGGGGTCTTCGTCGTGACCTGGGTCATCGCCCTGGGTGTGTGGCGTTTCGGGCGGATCGAGCAGAAATGGGACACGCACCCCGCTGTGTCCGCCGACACCCGAGAATGACCCTATGCACAGTGAATCGGAGAGCGCGGAGCCGGTCACGGGATCAGGGCGAGTAACGGGACCCGAGCCGGGCCCGGGACCAGAGCCAGTTGCGGGATCGGGGCCGGGCGCCGGGCCGGGGCGGGCCGCGGGGCCCCTGGAAGCCCGCGCCGAGCGCGTGCTCACCGCTTCCCTCCGTCTGACGTATATACCCGTCGTGGTCCTGATCCTGGCGGGCCTCGGCGCGTTCGCCTACGGGATCGCCGTGTTCATCCATTCGCTCGGCAGCATCGTGAGCCACCCTTTCCCGGTGGGCAATCAGATCGGCTATTTCCTGCTGGACATCGACCTGTTCCTGATCGGGGTGACGCTGCTCATCTCGGCCATCGGGTTCTACGAGCTGTTCATCAGGGATATCCCCGGCGATCAGGCCATCTTGCCGGCCTGGCTCGAAATACATGACCTCAACGCCCTCAAGGCGCGGGTCCTCGCCATGATCGTCCTGGTCCTGTCCGTGAGCTTCGCCGAGGTGGCCGTCGACTCCCCGAACAGCCGCCAGGTCCTCGAACTGGGCGGCGGAGTCGCCCTGGTCATCGTCGCCCTGACCATCTTCATGCGCCTGACCGGCCACGCAGACGACTAGCGCCAGCAGGCGCCGACTGCGCACGCTGCGCGACCTGGAAGTAGACAGATCGCTTGGCCAGGTGATGCCTAACGCGTCCCGACATCACGGTTCGCCTAGCGCGGCCGGCAGGTGAGCACCGATCGTACGCCTGGGTCGTCCATGAGGTAGGGAAGGGCCAGCAGGACGCCGCCCGGGTCCGTCATCCTGCCGGTCATGGCCAGCGTCACGAGGTCGCCCAGGGTCGCCTCGCTCACGGTGACGAACTCGGCTGGGTCAAGTTCCTGCTCCTGCCGCCGCTCGCAGCCGGTGGCGAGGAAGTAGTTCCGTGACCCGCCGAAGTACGCGTCGTAGCACATCTCGCCGAGGTAGATCAGCTCCTCCGGCACGTAGCCGGTCTCCTCGGCGAGCTCGCGGGCGGCGCCGTCGGCGAGCGATTCGCCGGGCTCAACGCCGCCTCCCGGCAGCTCCATCATCATTCGCTCAGGTCCCGGCCGGTACTGCCCGGCTAGCACGGCAGTCTGCCGGGGAGTCAGCGCGACGCACGCCACCGCGCGGCTGCTCGCGTCTCCCGTCACCGTGAACACGGCCTCGGATCCGTCCGGCATCCGGAAGGTCTTCGCGACGACGGCACGCCGCCCTGCCTGGCCCTGACGCTCGATCCCGATCAGTTCCCACGCACTGGTCACCGGGGGATACTACAAGCCCCTATCCCGAACGACCCGTGGTTCGGGACTCGCCATGCCAGCCCCCGCACCCTCATCAGGAGCGGAAGCGGCGGGGCGCCGCTCCCAGGCAGATGGCCAGTCTCCAGACAGGCAAACTCAGCCGAGACCGAACAGCGGTCATGGCCCGCGCTGCAGCTGCCCAGCAGGAACACCGCGGTGACAGAAAGCCCGCCAATGTGACAACTAACTGAGCCTGATCGCGGCGTAAAGCCATCCAGGTACCGCGCCGTTATCAGGAGGAGCTGAGATCGCCCGAACCGGGCGGACGGTGAACCAGCCGTGGTCTTCGGCCAGCCGCCGGCGGAAACCACGCCTGCCGCGGTGAGACCGGCGCTCAGCTCCGCGTCGCCGGGTTCGAGGCTGGTTTCAGGGCATGCTCACCGGCAGCACGGCATCGTGCGCCTGATCCAGCCGCAGCGACCCGGTCGGCGAGCACGGCGGCCCGCGTCCGGCGGCAAACAGCCCCGGGAACTGTCTCTGCTGTGTGGCTGCCGTCGCGGTGATCAAGCCCGCAGGAGCCCCGATAGCAACTCAAGTTGACCCGGCTCACCAACCTGCCTCGGCTCGCTGCGGAGCGCGAAAACTCAGTCGAACGGACGGTGGAAGCGCTTGCCCACGGCGTGGCCGTACTCCGCCGTCAGATCGCTGAAGCCCCGCCTCGTAAAGTCTTCTGGCCACCTTCCAGCCGCTGGGAGCCGGATTTAGCGTCGGAGTGCGACGCCGACACCGGCTGTTCCGGGGGGTCTGCGCAGGGATCCGGCTCGTCCCGGGAGGCCCGCGACGGCAGGCGGGTGAGCACGAGGAGGGCTCCGCCGAGCGCGACGGCGGCTCCGGCCGCCAGGGCTGCCCCGTTGCCGCTCATGAATGCGGCGCGGGCGGCGTGCGCGAGCAGGGCGCCGGTCGCACCGCCCGCGGTGCCCGCCACGGCCAGGGCGCCGCCGAGTGAGCCCAGGATGGTGTGCAGGGCGGCTATCGGCACGTGCTGGCCGGCCAGCACGTGCGTCATGTGATCCTGGTAGCGGGTGGACAGCACGCTTCCGATGACGGCGACCCCGAGCGCGCCGCCGACCTGGAGAGCCACGGCGTTGGTCGCTGATCCGATCCCGGAGTCGCCCTGGGGCACCGCGCCGATGACGGAGTTCGTCGCCGTCGGCAGCAGCAGGCCGGCGCCGAGGCCGATCAGCAGCATCCCGGGTATGAAGGCGGGATAGGTCGCGGCCGCCGTGGAGACGGCCGAGCCCCACCACAGGCCACCCGCGATCGCGGCCAGGCCGGCGGCGGCGGTGAACCTGATGCCGATGACCCGGGCGGCGATCGGGGACAACGGCGCGCTCACGCAGAGAACGGCGGCCACGGGCAGGATCCGCAGCCCGGCCTGCAGGGGGGTATAGCCGAGGTCGAATTGCAGCATTTGCGTTTGCAGGAAGAGCGCCCCCATCAGCCCGAAGATCCCGAGGCATTCGCCTGCGGCGGCGATGGTGAAGCGGCGGTCGGCGAAGAACCCGAGCTTCAGCATCGGGTGGCTGCTGCGGGCCTCCCAGGCGGCGAATACGGCCAGGACGGCCACGCTGGCCAGCCCGGCCGCGATCACCTCCGCTGAGGTCCAGCCCTTCGACGGGGCCTCGATGATCGCCCAGAGCAGCAGACCCAGGCCGGTGATCGACAGCAGTGCCCCGGCGGGGTCGGGCGGGTCGGCGGCCCGGTTCTTCGAGTCGGGCACCAGCAGCAGGGCGCCCGCGAACCCGGCGGCCACGATCGGGATGTTGACGAGGAATACGGACCCCCACCAGAACTGGGCGAGCAGCAGGCCGCCGGCGATCGGTCCGATCGCGATGCCGAGCCCGATGGTCCCGGCCCAGGCGCCGATGGCCCGGGCCCGCTGCCGCGGGTCGCGGAACAGGTCGTTGATGATGGACAGCGAGGCGGGGATCGTCAGCGCGGCGCCGGCCCCCATCACCGCCCGCCAGGCGATCAGCAGGTCCACCGAACCGGAGAACGCGGCCCCCACCGATCCTGCCGCGAAGACGGCCAGGCCCATGAGGAAGAACCGCTTGCGGCCGAACCGGTCGGCCAGGCTGCCGCCGACGAGCAGCAGGCCCGCGAAGACCATCGCGTAGGAGTCAACGATCCACTGCAGTTCGCTGGAGGTGGCGTGCAATGTCCGGACGAGGGTGGGCAGGGCCACGTTGAGGATGGTGTTGTCCACGTTGATGATCAGGGCGGCGGCACAGACCACCGCCAGCGCCGCCCCGCCGTGGGCACGCAGCCGGTCCGGGGGATCCATGGGCCCGCCGGGCCGGTCAGCTGGCAGGGGCAGGGACCGGACGGCGCGCCGGGTGCTTTGCGGCCCGGGTGAAGGCGCGCTCTGCGGACCGGCGCGCGAGTTGAGCGCCATCGGCTTCTCCGATACTGAATACTCGATACTGGATAGTATTGAATACTTGCCAGTATGCTGTGTTATATGAGCGACGTCAATGACCCCCCGGTCCCGCCGGGCGCGCACGCCCTGCCGCCCGTGCGTGTGCGGCGGCCGGGGCGCGCGGCCGTGCGGCGCCGGCTGCTGGACGCGGCGCTGCACGTGTTCGCTGAACACGGCTACGCCAGCACCAACCTGGACCAGGTCGCCGCGGCCGCGGGCCTGACGAAGGGCGCGATCTACTCCAATTTCGCCAGTAAGGACGACCTCTTCTTCGCCATGATGGAAGACCAGGCGCTGAAACGGGTCGAGGCCGTCCGGTCCGCCCTGGAAACCGGTTCAGGTGGCCCCGGTGGGCCGCAGGCCATACGCGATATCGGGCGCCTGCTCACCGCAGCCTTCACCCAGCAGCGGGAATGGCAGCTGGTCTTCCTGGACTTCTGGCGGCGCGCCGTGCAGGACGATGACGTGCGCACCCAGTTCGTCGCGCACCGGCGAGCGTTGCGCGCGGCGATAGCCGGTCGCGTTGAGCAGGTCCTCGGGCGGGCTCCGGCCCTGGGCGAGCTCACCGTTGACGATGTGGTCACCGTGGTGCTGGCCCTGTCCAACGGCCTGGCCATCGAGCAGTACGCCGACCCCGGCACCGTCCGCGATGACCTGTTCGGGCGAGTTCTCGCCCAGCTGTCGAACATCTCCGAGCCGCCCGCGCCGCCCGCGCCGCAGGGGACACTTCCGGCGACCGGGATCGGGATTTAGCGTCGGTGGTATGAACAGCAACCACGCCAGGGTCTGCCCGAGCCCGGAATGGGCCGCCCACATGCACACCGACGTGCTGCCGGTCCTGTGCGCCGGAGTCGATCTCGGGACGCGGATGCTGGAAATCGGGCCGGGCCCGGGGGCGACCGCCGACTGGCTGCGGCAGCGCGTCGCGAATCTGGTCGCCGTGGAGATTGAGGCCGGTGCCGCCGCCGCGCTGCGCCGGCGTTTCGCCGGCACGAACGTTCACATCGTGCACGGTGACGCCGGCGCGCTGCCGTTCGGCGACGGTTCGTTCGATTCCGCGGGCTCGTTCACGATGCTGCACCACGTGCCGTCCGCGGCGCTGCAGAACCGGGTGCTGGCCGAGGTGCTGCGCGTGCTGCGGCCGGGCGGCACGCTGATCGCCTCGGACAGCCTGGCCAGTACCAGCCTGCACGAATTCCACGAGGGCGACACGTACAACCCGCTGGAACCGGCTTCGCTGCTGCCCCGGCTGCAGACGATCGGCTTCGGCGCGGTGATGGTCAGCGTCGACCGCGGCCTGACCTTCCGCGCGCGCAAACTGGATGAGCCGGATGAGCCGGGCGCGCCCGGTGCGCCGCTGGCAAAATGACGACCATGACGACCGACAGCGCTTCAGCGCAACCAGCCGAGAGATTCGAGGTACGGCGGCAGATCGCGGCCCCGCCAGCGGTGATCTTCGCGCTGCTGTGCGACCCGCAGGGGCACGTGGCGATCGACAGCTCGGGCATGCTGCAGTCTGCGGACGGCGCCCCGGTCCGCCGGGTGGGCGACACGTTCGTCGTGCACATGGACCGGGAGGCGCTCAACGACTATCCGATGGGCAAGTACGACGTCACGGTCATCATCACCAAGTTCGAGCCGGACACCGGGATCGAGTGGACCATCTCCGGCACGATTCAGCCCCCGCTGCGGCACCTGTACGGCTACCGGCTCGAGCCCAGCGACATCGGGACCCTCGTGACCTCGTACTACGACTGGAGCCAGATCGACCAGGCGTACCGCGGCGCGGGGATCTTCCCGGTCATCCCGGAGGCCGCACTGCGCGCGACCCTCGGCATCCTCGCGCGCACGGTTGAACGCACGGCCGAGCGGACCACCGAGCCGGGCGCCATCAACTGACGGCGGACGGGCGCCGTCGACTGACGGCGGATCGGCAGGCCGGGCCGGGGCCGGGTGTCACGTAACGGTCTTGCGGGCCGCGAACCGGGGCTCGCGGTAGCGGCCCGAGGCGGTCACCTCGCGCAGCGCCGTCACCGCGCCGAACACGTCGGCGTAGGACGTGTAGAGCGCGTTGAACCCGAACCGCAGCAGGTCCGGCGGCCGGACGTCCCCGAGCACCCCCGCCTCGATCAGCGCGGCCATGAGCGGATGGGCGTCCGGATGGCGCAGCGTCACGTGACTGCCCCGGCGCTCCGGCTCGCGCGGCGTGACGAGCCCGAAGCCGAGGCCGGCCAGCAGGTCGTCGGCGCACGCGATGAAGAAGTCTCCCAGGCCGAGGTTCTTGGCCCGGACGGCCGCCATGTCGGCGCGGCCGAACACCTCCAGCGCGGCCTCCAGCGCGAGCAGCGACAGCATCGGCGGCGTCCCGATCCGGGCCCGGGTGATCCCGGCGGCCGGAGCGTAGCCGGGGTCCATCGAGAACGGGCGGGCGTGCCCGTGCCATCCGGTCAGCGGCTGGTCGAAGCCGGCCTGGTGCCGCCGCGCCACGTAGAGGAAGGCAGGTGCGCCGGGGCCGCCGGACAGGTACTTGTAGGTGCAGCCCACGGCCATATCCACCCGGTCCGCGTCCAGCCGTAGCGGAACGGCCCCGGCCGCGTGGGACACGTCCCACACGGCCAGTGCGCCGGCCTCGTGCGCGGCCGCGGTCAGGCCCGCGACGTCCCATAGTTCCCCGGTGCGGAAGTCCACCGCGGACCACACGACCGCCGCGACCTCGCCGCCCCGCTCGCGGAGCACGGCGTACGGGTCGCTGACCCGGGTGACTTCCAGCCCGAGCAGCCGGGCGACCGAATCGGCCAGGTAGCTGTCGGTGGGAAACTGGCCGGCCTCGGTCAGGATCACCGATCTAACCGAACGGGCCCGGGCGGAAGCGGTCAGCGCGTTGAACAGCTGTACGGACGTCGAGTCGCCGGCCACGGTCTGCCCGGGGGCCGCGCCGATCAGTGCGCCGATACGGTCCCCGATCCGTTCCGGCGCCATCCACCAGTTGTCCGCGTTCCACGCCCGGATCAGGTCGTGGCCCCATTCCTGGGTGACCACGGACGCCAGGCGCCCGGGCACCGAGGCGGGCAGCGCGCCGAGGGAGTTCCCGTCCAGGTAGATGACTCCTTCGGGGAGCATGAACTCTTTCCGGACCGGGGCCAGCGGATCGGCGGCGTCGCAGCGCCGGGCGAACGCACGGGTGGCTTCCACCGCCGGTCAGCCCGCCGACGGGACGGTGGTCTGGGGGCTGAGCTGGTCGGTGGTGTTGTGCTCGGTGATCAGGTGCAGCGCCTGGCCGGAGTCCCGCGCCGCGATCGCCTCGACCAGGCTGGCGTGCAGCTGGTAGCGGTGGGCGATGTACTCGGGGAGCGGCTGCTCGCCGACCGGGAGCACGGACAGCGTGTGCGATTCGATCACATCCAGCAGGCTGCTGTAGAGGGAGCGCAGCATCACGTTCGGGCTGACCGCGGCGATGCGGGCGTGCAGGCCCCAGTTGGCCCGGATGAACGCGATCGGGTCCTGGGCGTCCACGGCGTCGTTCATCCGCTGGACCTGGGCCCGCATCTGGGCGATGGCGGCGGGGGAGGAGTGCCAGAGCGCGTCCTCGATCATGAGCGGGTCGAGGGCGTCGCGGATCCGGACCGCATCGGCGACCGAGGTCTGCTCGGCGTCGAGGGCCAGCACGGAGTTGCCCAGCCGGACCATGGGGGACGGCTCGGCCGCGAACAGCCCGCCGCCGGGGCCGGGCCGGACGGTGACGAGCTTGCGCGCCTGGAGCAGCCGGATCGCCTCGTTGAAGGTGCCGACGGAGACGCCGCACTGCATGCGGAGCTCTTCCTTGGAGCCGAGCCGGTCGCCGGGCATGGCCGCCCCGGCGATGGCCGTCAGCCGCGCCGCGGCCAGCTCGGTACGGGTCTGCCGCGTTCCCGGCTCGGCGCCCGCCGCGGCCGGGAAGCCGGTCCGCTCCCAGACGTCGCGGCGAAGGGCCGGCTCGTCGACCGCCTCACGCACGCGGTCAGTCATCACATCTCCCTCTTCGTAATTAACCATGATGAATCTAATGGGTTCTCTTGACAAGGTCGAGGACCGGGGCACAGCATCATATTCATCATGATTGTTTCGGGCAGGTGAACGCATCGTGGTCACAGACAGACGTTCTACCGCTCGGCGCTCGTGCCGATCCTCGCGCTCGTGCTGGCCGGCCCGCAGCTGGGCCTGGGCCGCGCGGCCCTGGACCTGGTCCGGCAGAAGGCCGCGAAGAAGCCGATCTCCTACACGTTCTTCGAGGCGCAGGCGGACTCGGTGGCCTTCCAGCTGCAGATCGCCGAGGCAGCGATGATGATCGACACCGCGCACCTGCACGCCTACCGCGCCGCCGACGACATCGACGAGGCCGCGCGCCGCGGCGAATACCCGGACTACCTCCTCCGCGCCCGGGTCCGCGCCGACACCGGGTACGTGGTGGAGAAGATCACCCGGGCCATCGACATCCTGCTGTACGCGCACGGCGCCGGCAGCTTCGCCGACGTCAACCCGCTGCAGCGGATCTGGCGTGACTCGGCGACCGCCGCGCGGCACGCGGTCGTGCTGCCCGTCGTCGGGTACGAGGTCTACGGCAAGGCCCTGCTCGGCGTCGAGGAAAAGATCACCCCCCTGGTCTGAGCGGCCTGGTCTGAGCGGCCTGGTCTGAGCGGCCTGGTCTGAGCGGCCTGGCCTGAGCGGCCCTGGCCTGAGCGGCCCTGGCCTGGCCGGCCCTGGCCTGGCCGGCTCAGGCGGGCCCGCGCGCCTGGAGCAGGTTCATCGCCACGAGGCTGAGCACGGGCCGGTCGTCGGCGTTGAACAGCTCGCCGCGGGTGTGCACGAGCCCGCGGTCCGGCTTGCTGCGCGAGCGCCGGGCCGACACGATCGTGGTCCGCATCCGCACCCTGTCACCGGGGCGCAGCGGGGCCGGCCACCGGACCTCGTCGATGCCGGGGGAGGCGAGGCTGGCGACCCGGGACAGGTAATGGTCGGCGTAGAGCCGCATGAAGACGCCGGCCGTATGCCAGCCGCTGGCGATCAGGCCCCCGAACGGTCCCCTGGCGGCGTAGTCCGCGTCAACGTGCATGGCCTGCGGATCGAATCGCTCCGCGAAGGCGACGATCTCGTCCGCGCTCACGCTCGCGTACCCGTATTCATATACCGCGCCGACCTCGTAGTCCTCGAAGTACCGGTCGCTGATGGGGACCGCGAAGTCGGCCCCGCCGAGGGCGCGGGTCGCGGCGGGCCGTTCGGTTGCTCCTGTCATAGTGACCGATTCTTCCGTACCAGGTCACTGGGCTGCCGGTGGGCCGGTCAGCGTCGGGCACGGGTCGGGCGGGTACTAGAGTCCAGAGCGGATAGCGGATCCGACAATGATCCCAACGGAGGGGAGAACCTCAATGCCAACCCGCACCGCGCGTACCGGCTGGACGGGAACCTTGGAGGAGGGCTCGGGCAAGGTCGAGCTGACGAGTTCCCATCTCGGGACCTACGAGATGTCCTTCCCCAAGCGGGCGGCGGAGGACGCGGGAGGTGCCACCAGCCCCGAGGAGCTCATCGCGGCCGCGCACTCCGCGTGCTACGCGATGCAGCTGTCCGCGCTGATCGCTCAGGCCGGCGGGACGCCGGAGGCGCTCGACGTGCAGGCCGACGTGTCGCTCGGTCCCGACCCGGCGGGCGGCTTCCGGCTGACCGGCATCAAGCTCACCGTGCGCGGCGAGGTCGAGGGCCTCACCGACGAGCAGTTCGCTCGGGTGGCGCAGGACGCTAAGGCGGGCTGCCCGGTGAGCAAGGCCCTGACCGGCGTCGACATCACCCTCGACGCCGCGCTCGAACACTGAGAGGGCCCGCGCGGCCTGGGCCCGCCCCGCGCGGGCCCGGGCCGCCCGCGCCCGGGCTGGCTCCCTCCGCGCCCGGGCGCGCCCCCTCCGCGCCTGTCCCGGCCCGCCGTGTGTGGCCCCGGTCCGGCCGGAGCCGTCCCGCGCCGCGCCCGCTGCTGCCCGCCCGGCGCGGGACGGCCGTCGCGCTGCTGGTGGCGTGCGTGGCGGTGGTCGCCGTGCTGGGGGCGCTGTTCGCCGGGCACACGCGGGCGAGCCGGCTCGATGCGCCCGTCGATGCGGCGTTCCGTTCCAGCCTGGGGGCGCACCCCGCCGTGCTGGAGTTCCTGGCCAAATTCGGTGACCTGCCGCTGGTCACCACGGCGATCGCGGCCCTGGTCCTGGGGTGCGCGGCGGCGCGCCGGTGGCGTGGCGCCGCGCTGGCCGCGATCGCGGTGCCCGTGGCGGCCGGCCTCGCCGAAGGTGTGCTCAAACCCGGCATCGGGCGGACGCTGCACGGCTTCCTCAGCTATCCCAGCGGCCACGCCACCAGTTCGTTCGCGCTGGCCACCGTCAGCATCATCCTGCTCGCCGCGGCGCGCCGCCCGCCTGCCCTCACCCGGCGGCTGCTCATGCTCGGCGCGTTCCTGTTCGCGGTGGCCGTCCCGTCCGCCATGGTCGGTCTGGGCGAGCACTACTTCACCGACATCGTGGGCGGCGCGGCCCTGGGGACCGGCGCCGCCCTGCTCACTGCCCTTCTGCTGGATATCGTGTGCGCGTCTGCCCGGTGGCGGGCTGCCCCGCCTAGTCCTGATGTTCGTCGTTCTCGCGGGCTGTCGCGGTAGCGGGCTGCCCCGCGTCCTGGCCCGCGTTCTGGCCCGCGTTCTGGCCCGCGTTCTGGCTGACGTCCTCGCTCTCCGCAGGCTTGGTCCCGTTGGCCGGGCCCGCGTTCCTGGCGGCGTCCGCGCTCTCATGGATGACCGCGCCATTGGCCGCGTCCCGGCCCGTGTCCTTGCTCCCATGGGGCACCGCGCCGTTGGCCGGGCCCGTGTCCTGGCCCGTATCCGCCGCCCGCATCGAGCCGGTCACCATCTGCAGGCCGCCCTCGTGCGTCTCCACCCTCTCGTGCGATCGCGCGCTCTCGTCGGCCCCTAGGCTCTCCTGGCCGCTCGAGGCCGTGCGGGGGCGACGGCGGAACGGGATGAAGGCCGCCGCGATCAGGAGTACGCCGAGGACCCCGGTGCCGACCGGGCCGGCCACCCGGAGCAGGGTGATCGAGGTGGCGTTCTTGTTCGCCAGCGCGACCAGCTGATTCTGGGTGGACTGCGTCATCTTCAGGTCCATGTCGGCCACCGTGAGCTTGCCCTGGCCACCCGGGCCGCGCAGCACGGACAGCCCCTTGACCTCCTCGTCGATGGGGACGCCGGTGCGCGGGTCGACGAAAAAGGTGTTGTCCGCCGACCAGTAGCGGTTGGCGACGACGGTGCTCGAGGACGAGCCTTTCAGCCCCAGCAGGTACGACGGTATGCCGGCCATCTGGGCGGCCACGGTGGGCGGGACGTGCTGGACGAACCGGTACGTCGTCAGGCCGTCGACACGCGCCGTTCCCGTGTACGTGGCCGGGAACGTGTGCCCCGAGTTCGGGTCGAACACCTGATAGGTGGCCTTGTTCGTGTTGACCGGGAACAGCAGCCAGATGCCGCTCTGGCGGACCCTCGTGTCCCCGTTCAGCGAGGCGCCGCAGCAGTTGAGCATTTCCCCGGTGCGGCGGTTGAAGGCGCCCCGCAGGACGACGGCGTTCACCGTGGTCTTGTTCAGCGGGTCCGTGAGGACCGCGGACGAGTCCCACACCGCGTTCGTGTGGCTGCTGGCGCTCGGGTCGCTGCGGACGGTGAGCGTGTAGGTGAGGTTGGCGCCCAGTTCGGTCGATAGCGTGCCCGCGTTGAAGTAGGAGGCGTTCGTGGCCGTGAGGACGTACGTCTGGTTGAAGCTGACCGGGGCGGCGATCACCTGCGGGCCGATGTAGAAGAGCAGCAGCAGCGTGATGGCCACCAGGAATGCGCCCACCCCGGCCAGGGTGAGGCGGAGCTTTCCGAGCCGCCACGGGGGCGGCGCGGCGGGCAGCGCCGTCGTATCGGCGTCGGACGCGGCGGCCGTCGGGCCGGCCGGGGACTTGCGGCCGAAGCGCGCGTGCATAACATCCACCGCCCTACGCTGCGTCTTCGCCGGAGTCGGCGGTTGACTCGTACGCGGCATGCCCGCCCCGGCTGGCCAGGGCCGCGTCACCGATCAAGCCCGGCTGGCCCGGCTGGCCCGGCTGGTCCGGGGAGGAGGCCAGGCTGGGCAGGTGCGGGCGGAGCGCCTCGTGCAGCGGCACGTCGAGGGTGGGCCGTGCGCCGCCGGCCGCGGCGATGGCGAGCAGGTCGCGGTGGCGGTCGTCGCTCACCGTCTCGCCCTGGTCGGCGAGCATGACGGGGATGTCGTCCCGGACGTGGTAGAGGCGGCGCAGCCGCGGGTTGTACAGGACACTCTCGTCGGCGAGGTACAGCAGGGCCTGCTTATCGATCGGGCAGGCCAGCATGTTCAGCAGCAGCGGATCCAGGCTCATGGGGACAGGCCCTTCCATGGGGTAAGAGAACGCGTCGGCGGTCGCGCCGCCCGTCTCGGGACGGCGGCGGGCGGCGCCGCGCTCGGCGGCGATGGTCAGGATGACGGGCACGGTCACGGCACAGATGCCGCCCCCGAGCCGCATGGCCAGCAGCACCGGGCTTGACGGCAACCGCTCGTGGAACAGCAGCGAGCCGATGATCACCAGGTAGCCGGTGCTGAGAATGGTGGAGACGGGAACAACGACAGAGACTGGGCTGCGCTGCAGTGCGGTCTGGAACAGGCACATGCCCGCGGCCAGGCAGGCGAGCACGAGGTACAGGTAGGGCGACAAGGTCGCGGCGGACAGCAGAGCGTTCCCCCGGGGGTGGTGGGGGGCGGAGAACAGGGCGGCCGACAGGGCCTTGAGGCCGAGCCCGGCGACCCCGTACATCAGGCCGGCGCACAGGCTGTAGCTGAGGCCGGTGGCCGGATACCGGTGCCGGCGGCGGCCCGCGCGGTGCGCCGTTCCGTAGATGACCAGAGCGGCCAGGAGGCCGGGGATCGCGGCCGCGGCGACGGCCGGTCCCGCCGCGCCGGTGCCCGCGCCACTGCCCGACGCCGCTCCGCGGCCACTGGACACGCTGAGCAGCACGACCGAGATGATCAGCGCGGCGATGCACACCAGTTCGCTGCGCCCGGGGCGCTCGTGCAGCACCAGGCGGGACAGCACGATGGTTCCCACCAGCCCGGATGCCTGCAGCGGCTGAGCCACCGTCAGCGGTTCCAGGGACAGCACCAGGACCTGCATGACGAGCCCGACGAGGATCAGCGCGAACCCGAGCAGCCACGCCGGGGCGGTGAACAGGGTGCGCAGCAACCGCCCCATGTGGCTGGCGTCGATGGGCGGCAGGTTGATCAGAGCCCGCTTCTCCAGCACGAAGCCGACGTTGTAGACGACGGTGGCCAGCAGGGCGAGAACGATCCCGAACTGAGTCATCCGCGTCCCCCCTGCTGCTGGCCGGCCAACTCGGTGATCGCCTCGCAGTACGCCCCGGCGAAGGCGGTCGCGGCGGCCCGGTCCAGGAGGGCGTGCCGGTACCGGATGGACAGGCAGAGGGGGCCGGAGGCCGTCGCCGCGCCGACGGACAGGCCGCGGGGCATCGGGGCGGGGGCGGCGATCCACAGCGACTGCTCGCCGTCGCCGCCGAAGCGGGGCGGATCCGGGAGCGCGCCCAGGTTCGTGACCAGGGAGGTGTCGGTGAGTACCGGAGCGGCCAGGCGGCGGGCCAGGCGGGCCGTGCGCTGCTTGACGGTGGCCGGGGCCCACCCGGTCGCCAGCAGCCGGCTCATCGCGTCGATCTCGGCCCGGCGCGACTGCTTGCCGACCCGGGTCTGCGCCGCGACCTGTGCGAGCAGCCCAGCCGGATCGGCGCGCTGCCGGGACTGGGTAGACACCCGGATCAGCCGCGACAGGTTCCCGTAGCCCTGCCAGCGCTGCTCCGGGTCACGCGCGTTGACCGGCACGGTGATGCGGATCTGGCCGCTGCGGTGGCCGTGGGCCGTGTTCCACCGGTCCACCGTGAGGCTCAGCGCGGCGACCAGCAGGTCGTTGACCGTCGGGTGCGGCCCGCGGCCTGTGCGGGGAGGCCGGGGCACCGGCATCGAGGTCAGCACGAAACCGTAGCCTGGTCGTCCCGGGCTTCCTCCCTGCGCGGCGATCCGGGTCACGGTGCCCGGCAGCGTGCCTGCCGCGATTCCGCCCCGCCGACCACCCGCCCTGTCCTGCGCACCGGTCCTACCGTGCACGCCGGTCTCACCCTGCACACCAGCACTGTGCACACCGGCCGCACTGGAGAGACTGGCCGCACCGGTCAGATTGGCCGCATTGATCAGGCCCTGCACGTCGAGCACATCGGTCTTACCGTCCGCAGCAGATTCAGCCCGCATACCCGGGCCGCCGGTCCCCGCGCTGATGCCCGCGCGCTTGGTGTAGGCGCCGCTGATCGCGGTGAGCAGGGTGATGCTGGAGATCCCGTCGAAGGCCGCGTGGTGAACCTGCAGGATCAGCGCGTCGCGGTCCGGTCCCACGGCCAGGATCAGCCGGAACGTCGCGTCGTAGAGGGACAGCGGCGAGGCGAACAGGCGTTCCCGCAGCGCGGCCAGCTCGCCGGGGCTGTCCCAGCGGGCCACGGTGAGCGGCCCGCGCCCGCCATCCGGCGCCGTGAGCTGCCAGTGCAGGCGGCGGTCCCAGGGGGACGCCGGGGCCAGGCGCCGCGCGGCCTCCGGAGTGGCGGCCAGTACGTCGTCCAGCGCCGCCGCCAGCGCCGCCCGGTCCAGGTGACCGGGGCCGTGGATCTCCAGTTGCACCAGGTTGGGCTCGTGGGCGCTGTCCAGGTAGAGGTCCAGCTCCTCGATCGTGCTGAGCGGCCGCCGCGACGGGCTGCCCGGTACGCGAGCGGTGTCCCCGAGCATGGTCATCGGGATCCCTCACCTTCCGGGCCGGCTTCTTCCCGGCTGGTTGTTTCCCGGCCGGCCGGGTGCTCTGGGATGGCCAGGCGTTCCGGGCTGGCCAGGCGTTTTGTTTCCCGGCCGGCCGGGTGCTCCGGGATGGCCAGGAATTCCGGGCTGGCCAGGAGTTCTGGGCTGGCCAGACGTTCCGGGGTGAAGACGGTGCCGGGCGTGCGGCGGAGCGGCGTCAGCGCCGCCGCGAGCGCGACCAGGGCGGCCGCCTGTGCGGGCCAGCTGAACGCGCCGAAACCGTATTGTGCGCCGTGGCTCAGCCCGCTGATCGTCACCGCCCCCGCGGCGCACATCGCGGCGAAGGCCAGCAATGGCACCCAGCGCGGCGACCACCAGCCCACCAGCAGGACGACGGGGACCGCGAGCGCGGCCAGGCCGCCGCACGCGGCCAGGCCGCCGCACGCGGCCAGGACCGCGGTCACGCCGGCGATGGCGAGCCAGTACCCGATCAGGCCCAGCCGCGTGCCGGGGCCGGATGAGGCCGCCGGACCCGCTACGGCCGGGGACGGTCGCCTGCGGCGACGGCGCCACGATGGCCACGCCGCCGCCACGATCACCAGGGCGACCGCGGCTATGGACACTACGAGCGCCTGCCGGTACCCGGTTGCCGGGGTGAACGCCAGGACGACCTTTCCGCCCGCGCCGGCCGGCACCACGAAGGCCTGCTGCCAGCCGTCCAGCGTCACCGGTGCGAGCCGGTGCCCGTTCAGGGTCGCCGTCCAGCCCGGGTTCGCGGCCTGGTGAACCTCAAAGTAGGACTGAGCACCGGGGCCGATCGCCGCGGTGCGGTACTCAGTTCCCCACGAGCCGATATGCAGTGTGCGGGCCGCCGTGGCGGACGCGCGCGCCGTGGCCTGGGCGGTGGCCAGGCTCAGGTCCGTGACCGTGAGCGGCAGCCCGCTTCCCGGCGAGGTCAGATAGTGCGTGCCGGCCCGCAGCACCACCGTGTTTCTGGGGCCGCACACGCGCAGCGGCAGCGGCGTGAGGCTGGTCAGTTCGCCCACGGTACCGGAGACGGCCGTGGCGAAGGTCTGGCCGCCGATGGTCAGCGGCGGCCCCTGCCCGCAACCGAGCGCGAACGGCGTGGCCGCCGTGGGGAGCCCGGTATTCAGGCCGGCCAGTGCCGGGATACTCAGCCCGGCCAGGCCGACCGGCAGCTGCTGGGCCCGGCCGACGAGCGGGTTGTACGCGGTGACCTGCATGACGCTCGGGAAGCTGATGTCGAGCTGGTCGGTCCGCAGCGGCGGGAACGTCAGCACGCCGCTTTGCGGAACGGGCAGATCACGCGTCCCGCTCGGGGTGCTGATCAGGACCTGGGTCGGCTGGGCGGCGATGCCGACGCTGTAGGGGGTCAGCTGGATGGTGCTGATGGTCCGCTGCCCCGGCCACTGCAGGTGCAGGGTGGCGTCCGGGCTGGCCGCAATCCAGCCGGCCGGGGAGCTGGTGCTCAGCAGGTTCTGCGGGCGCAGCGCGGGCACCGAGCCGAAGGTGGAGCTGGCGCTGATGGTCAGCTGCGCCGGCTTGGCGGCGCCCACGTCGTCCAGCAGCGTGTTAAGGGTCGGCCCGGGGACCGCGACGGCGCTGGCCGACACCGTGTAGCGCTGCGCGGACGCGGTGGTGAAGACCCGGTTGAGGTCCGGGTCAGTGGGAATCCCGGGCAGGCCGAGCGTCGTGGCGGTGTTGCGGTAGAAGCTGAACGACGGGGTCGCGCCGCCCTGGACCTGGGACGGCTTCAGGTAGCTGCTGACGTGCACACCGGGGATCGTGACCTCGCTGATGCCCGCGCCGGGGCCGCCGCGGGTGCCGCCGCGGGTCGCGGCGATGGTGATCCGCAGCCAGCGGGTGCTGCCGGACGGGATGTCGAGCGGCTGGGCCGCAGCCGTCGTCTGGGTGTCCGTGACGGCTTGGCCGGTGGCCGTGGTCACCACCAGGCGGGTGGCTACCGGGCGCGGTACGTCGTCGAGCAGGCGGATCGTGACCGGGCCGGACAGGTTCAGCGGGCGGTCGAAGTTGATCTGGATCCACTGCCCGTCGGCGTCCGAGGTCGCCTCGGTCCAGGCGCTGTCCGGATCGCCGTCGAAGGCGTTGAGCGGATCGGCCTGCGGCTCTTCCCAGAGCCAGGACCCCGCGGAGGACGCGGTGACGCTGGCCGCGCCGGTGAGCACCGCGACCGTCTGATGGCCGGCGGTACCGGCGGGCAGCAGCTGGCGGGGCGGCTGGCCGCCCGCCCCGAGCGGGTCATCCGGCGGGTTGGTCTCGGTCGCCGTGTACGTGTAGGAGGTGTTGTTGTTCGGCAGGCTGAAGGCGGTATCGGCGCGGCGGAGCCCGTCGGTGACGTCCTGGCTCGTCGCGGGCGGGTCGGCGGGGCCGTCCTGGCCCGCGATCACGGCGGGCCGGCTGCCCAGCAGGCCCTGCGCCTCGAGCTGCAGGAGCGAGGCGGGGCCGCCGTCGACGAGCGTGGTCGAGGCGGCCGGCAGCACGGCCGCGGGCGCGCTGGCCCGCTCGGCGGGATTGGCCGCCTGGAAGATCTCCACGGGCGGGTAGGACGGCGCGATCGCCTGTACCTGCAGGGCGGTCCCCACGCCGGCCGGGACGGCCGGGACCGGCTGGCCGAAGGCCGCGACCCGGGTGAAGCCGGAGGCCTGCAGCGCGGCGTGCACCAGCGTGGGCGGCGTATAGCCGATCTGGGAGGGATCCAGGTCGTTGCGGACCAGGACGTACCGGATCCCGGCCCGGGCCAGGTAGGCGGCGAGACCGGGCGAGGCCGTTCCCGATTCGATCGCGTCCTCGGCGCCGGACACGAGGTCGCTGGCGCCGCCGCCGGTGTAGGGCACCAGGTTGGCCTGCACCCACGGCGAGCTGGCCAGCGGCTCCAGGGGCTCGTCGATCGGCTGCCCCCAGGTGTAGATCCCGTGCGCGTCGGCCGGGACGACCATGGTGGTTTCGGTCCGGTTATGGGTGCCCAGCCAGGCGGCCGCCTGTTGCCAGTAGGCCGGGATCTGGGTGAACGAGCCGGGCTGCAGCGCCTGCCCGTTCAGGAACGGCAGCGCCAGACCGGCCAGCGCCGCGACGCCGGCCATCGTGCCGATGACGCGGGCGGCGCGCCATCGCCACACGGTCCGGGCCAGGGCGTGCGCGATCCCCAGCGCCAGCACCGCGGCGATCACCGGCTCGATCTTGAAGACGTTGCGCAGCGCCGACAGCGAACCGTTCAGCAGCTCCTGGACCGGCCCGTGCAGCGGGCCGCCGAGCGGCCCGCTGTAGCCGGTCAGCCCCCACAGGGCGGCCACGGCGATGGTGCCGCGCAGCCACAGTGCCTCCGGCAGGTCACGCCGGGCCAGGCCGCTCAGGCCGGCGGCGGCGGCCACCGTGACGGCCCCCACCGCCCACACCGTGCCCACGACCACCGATGCGGCGTTGAGCCACGGCACCCCGAAGTTCAGGTAGGCGACCCAGTTGCCGCTGCCGCGCAGCAGCGCCGACGCCGACATGGTCTGCGTGGTGTTCGCGGACTGCTCGATGTAGGGCAGGAAGTTGAAGCCGTACTTGCCCTGGTACAGCAGCGGCACGAGCCACCACAACGTGGCCAGCAGGACCGCCGGCGCCCACCAGGCGGCCAGCTCCCATCGGCGCCGCCCCGTACGCGTCAGCACGTAAATCCCGGGCAGCACCAGCGCGGCCAGGGTCGACGTCGCGTTGACGCCGCCCATGCAGGCCACGAGCAGGGCCGAGACGGCCGCGGCCCGCCGGGCCGAGCGGACGTGGATCAGCGGCAGCACGGCCCACGGGGCCAGCACGCCGGGCAGTACGGCCGCGGAGGTCGAGCCGATCAGGATGGTGAAGGTCGGCCACAGCGCGAACGCGGCCCCGGCCAGCAGCCGGGTCGGGCGCGATCCGATGCGGAGCGCCTCCGCCAGCCGGACGACGCCCAGGAACGCCACCGTCACCAGCAGGGACATCCAGAGCCGTTCGGCCACCCACACCGGCACATGCAGCGCGTGCGCCGTCAGGTAGAACAGGCCCATCGGGAAGGCGTAGCCGATGTACTGGTCCTGCAGGCTGCCCAGCCACTCCAGCGGATTCCACAGGTGCCAGAGCCGCTCGTAGAAACCTACCGGGTCGATGTCGACGCCCAGCTTCGTGTCGAACGTCATCCGCCCCGGGTCCTGAACCAGCAGGGCAGTCAGCGTCAGGCCCCACAGCAGCGCGGCCCACTGGCGGCCGGCCCGTTCGGCGGAGTCGGCCCAGCCGTCCCGCAGCCATTGGAGCCGCCGCTGGCCGCCGCCTTCCGAGCCCGGCGCGGGCCGGGTGACCTCCTCCTCGGGGAGCTGAAGCGTCGTCACGCCTGCCGCCGCAGGATGACCAGCAGGTTCCAGGTCAGCAGCTCGCGCAGCCCGGGTATCAGCACGAGGAACTTGCACCAGCGCGGGTAGTACCGGGGCCGGGCCTCGACCACGGCGACGTCGGACCGGCGGCGCACGAGCGACAGGATCGGGCCGACCCCGGTGGGGAACATGCTCTGCCCGTAGAGGTTCTTGGGTTCCTTGCCGTGCCGGCGGGCGTACCGGCGGGCCGCGTAGTGGCCACCCAGGTAGTGGAACGGGGCGGTTTCGTGGCCGCCCCAGGGCGACAGCCAGATGGTGTACGACAGGTAGACCAGGCCGCCCGGCCGGGTGATCCGGATCATCTCGTCGATGAAGCCGGCCGGGTCCTTGACGTGCTCGAGGACGTTGGACGAGAAGCAGACGTCCACGCTGGCGTCGGCCAGCGGGAGCCAGTAGCCGTCGCCGATCACGCTGGCCCGGCCGGGGGCGCCGTTGCTGTACAGCTCATCGGCGTCCGGTTCGACCAGCAGGCAGTGGGCGCCGCGGTCGCGGAAGGCGGAGGTGAAGTAGCCGGCCCCGCCGCCGATGTCCGCGACGCGCCGTCCCTCCAGCGCGGCGTGCCGCTCGATCAGGGCCACCGAATCCTGCGCCAGCAGCGAGTAGAACCGGTTCGGGTCCGACTGCTCGCCGGTGAACGCCGTCAGCAGGCGGAACGCGCCGACCGGGCGCAGCGGCGGCATGGTTGCCGAGGCGGTGGACGGGGGCGCATCGGCAGGCATGCCGGTCCTCCTTGACGGGCTTCCGAACGGCCAGGGTGCGACGGGCACCCGGGGCCGGCGCCGGTGACGTCCTGCCGTTCACCGGGGAGCGAGGAACCCAGCTGAGCGGACAGGCGCGCCGCGGGGTGACGGCCCGGTGTTACTGGACGGTAGGTCACCGTTGATGGTTCGTCAATAAAAACCGCATAACAACATTTGTTACGGTTCGTAGTGGCCCAGGCGATCCGATATCCCCACGGGACGTACGCGATTTGCCCAACATCCCCCCGTGATGTACGCGATTTTCCCAACTTATTGACAGTCAATCAATCTGGTGCGCATAATTTCGGCCTCTGACCTACCGGCCGGTAGCATCGAGGAGGAGTCGCACATGGAGATCGACCGGGCTCTCCTTCCCCCGGCCCGCTGCCTCCCCGCCACGCCGCCTGGCACGTTGCCGGGCACTTCCGCTGACCAGGCCAAACGGCACACCGCCCGCCGGGTCGTGATCGTGGCGTGGCGCGATGTCGCCAGTCCGCAGGCGGGCGGTTCCGAGTTGCTCGTCGATCAGCTCGCCGCGGGCCTCACCGCCCGTGGTGACCGGGTCGCGCTGCTGTGCGGAGGGCCGGTCGCGGACCACGATTACGATGTCGTGCGCAGCGGCGGCCCGTACACGCAGTTCCTGCGGGCCCCGTTCGCCTTCGGGCGCCGGCTGCGCGACTGCGACGTGGTGGTCGAGGTGTGCAACGGCATGCCGTTCCTGGCGCCGCTGTGGTCCCGCCAGCCCACCGTCTGCATGGTCAACCACGTGCACAGCGACCTGTGGCCGCTGCGGTTCCGCCCGCCCGTGTCGACGGCCGGCCGGTTCCTGGAGGAGCGCGTCATGCCCTGGGCGCACCGCCGCAATCTCGTGCTCACGGTGTCCGCGTCGACCGCGCGGGAACTGCAGTCGCTGGGCGTGGACCGCGAGCGCATCCGCATGCTCAACAACGGGGTCGCCCCGGCCGGTCCGGCGGTCCCGCGTTCGGCCGAGCCGATGTTCCTGGCGCTCGGCCGGCTGGCCGAGTACAAGCGCATCGATCTGCTGCTCCGCCTGTGGGACCGGGTCCGCCCGGTGGTGGGCGGGCGCCTGGTCATCGCGGGCGACGGCCCGGAGCGCGGTTATCTCGAATCCCTGGCTGGCCCCGGGGTCACGTTCACCGGCCGGGTCAGCGAGCAGGAGAAGCACCGCCTGCTGGGATCGGCCTGGCTGCTGGTGCACCCCGCGCTGATCGAAGGCTGGGGCATCGTGGTCGCGGAGGCGGCCGTCCGCGGCACGCCCACGGTCGGTTTCGACGTGCCGGGGCTGCGCGACTCGGTGGAGCACGGGCGGACCGGCCTGCTCGCCCCCACCGAGGCGGGATTCGCCTCGGCCTGGGCGGCACTGGCCCTGGACCACGGGCGCCGCACGGCGATGGGTCACGCCGCGCGGCGGCGGGCCGCGCAGCTGAGGTGGTCGACGGCGGTGCAGCACTTCTCCGCCGTCATCGACGAAGCGATGGGCCCACCGCCCTCGCGTTGACCAGGCGAACCGGAAGGTGGCCATGATGACGGCAGCAGGTTCCGTCCAGGAGCCGTCCAGCCCGCTGCAGGCGTTCTACGAGCATCCCAGCACGACCGTGAGCTCGGGGCCCGACCGGGCCCACCGGCAGGCCCGGATGCTGGCGGAGATCCTGACCGAGCGGAGCGGACCGCAGCGCATCGTGGACGTCGGCTGCGGCGAGGGGACCGCCACGGCCCTGGTCAGGCGCCTGGACCCGGCTAACACCGTCATCGGCATCGACTGGTCGGCCATGGCCCTGGAGCGGGCCCGCGCGCAGGGCGTGCTGGTGATCCAGGGCGGCATCGACTCCCGCGGCCTCCCGCTGGCCGACGGCTGCGCCGATATCGTGATCATGAGCGAACTGATCGAGCATCTCGTCGACACCGACTCGGCCGCCGAGGAGGTGCGCCGGATCCTGCGGCCCGGCGGGGTCCTGCTGCTGTCCACGCCGAACCTGGCCGCCTGGTTCAACCGGGGACTGGTCGGCCTGGGGGTCCAGCCGGTGTTCTCCGAGGTCAGCCTGCGCGGCATCTACGGCAGGCCCGGTCAGCAGGTGGTCGGGCACCTCCGGTTGTTCACCCGGCGGGCGCTGGTCGAGTTCCTCACCGCCCGCGGCTTCGCCTGCGAGCGGGTGTGCGGCGCCCCGTACCACGACGTGCCGCGGCCGCTGCGGCCGCTGGACCGGGCGCTGTGCCACTGGCCGTCGGCGGCCAGCATCCTGCTCGTCCAGGCCCGGCGTCGCTGAGCCATGGCCAGGTCAATTACGCGGGCAGGTACGCGGGCCAGCACGCGGGCCGCTACGGCCGATGGTGACCAGTCTTACCTCGACGCCCGGCCCGCAACCGATTACCGTGACGTTGTGACGGCAATTGAGGTGGGGGACCGTCCGGAACGGCGCAGACGGCTAACGCCCGGCGACCGGCGGCAGGCACTGATCAACTCGGCTCTGAACCTTTTCAACACGCGGCCCTACGACGAGGTGTCGGTGGACGACATCGCGGCCGACGCCGGCGTGTCGCGCCCGCTCGTCTACCACTACTACGGCGGGAAGGCCGGGGTCTTCATCGCCGCGCTGCGGCAGGCCGGCGACGATGTGGCCGCCTCCATCTGCACCGCCGCGCTCGCCGATCCGGCCAACTGGCTCAGTGCCGGGCTGGCCGCGTTCATGGACCGTATCCAGGCCAATCCGATCGGCTTCATCGGGCTGCTGGGGCGCGGGTCGCTGCCCGACGGAGAGGTCCGGCAGGTCCTCGACGAAATCCGCGACCAGGTGCTGTCCCTCATCCTGCTCCGGCTCGATCCGCCCAGCGACTCGGCGGTGCTCCAATCCGTTCTGCGCGGCTGGATCGGCATGGCGGAGACGATGTGCCGCGAGTGGCTGCGCCGCGGTGAGCCGACCCGCGAAGAACTGGAATTGCTGCTGCCGGAATTGCTGCGCGCGGTCCTCGGCGCTGCGGCCTGGCATGATACGGCCGTGGCGGCGGTGCTGCCCAGCCTCTCCCGCTGAGACGCCCGTTTCCTTGACCCCGTTTCCTTGACATCGGGCCCTCCGCCAGGTTTATGCTACTTCCCAGTAACCTGGGGCCACAGGAAGGACCAGGATCCATGCGTATCGTCATCGCTATGGTTATCGGCGTCGTGATTGCCGCCGCCTCCGCGGCGGTCCTGGTTCACAACGTCACGGCCATCCCGCACACCACGGCCGGCCAGCTCTACAACTACGGCTCGACCTGATCCCGCTCGCGCTGAGCTTACCGGGGGCGGCTTCCGCAGTATCTGCGGAAGCCGCCCCCGGATCAGTTCTCCCCTAGTCGTTCCCGACGACGAGGTCCCATGTGGCGACGATGTTTGGCTAGGCCCTGACCACGTGGAACTCCACCCGGTACAGCAGGGTGCCGTCGTCGATCGGGCCCGCGTGGGCGGCGCGCCGGCGGAGCGTCTCCGGCGACGGCTCGCCGGACCGCCGCACGTCGTCGGGGGTGATCGCGGAGAAGGGCATCAGCTCCACCGAGTCAACCTCGATGTGCACCGGCCCGACCGGGTAGCGTCCCCCGGCCTTCACCCGGGGCCGCCGCCACAGCCGGAACGAGACGCTGATATCGCCCGCGATCACGTCGTCGCGCAGTTCCTTGCTGAACTCCACGAGCCACTCCAGGGGCCGAGGCCGGTCCCGGAGCCTCAGCGTCCCCGGAGGCTGCCGACGCTGAGCGATCCGTCCGTGCCCGGCGCCACGATCTCCTCTTCCTCGCGCACGTAGGTTTCCGGATCCACGTCCACCGGAGTGACGCCGCCGTAGTTCCGGGCCTCATAGGCGGCGAAGGCGACCGCCAGTTCGTGCCGGTGCTGCAGGCTGGCCAGGCGGCGGAAGTCGGTCAGGCCCTCGCGTTCTTCCTCGCCCATGTGATCACTGTTCGCCTCGTTCGCGGTGGCCACGGCGGCGTACCAGCTGTCGCTGCCGACCTGGTGCTGCCCGGACTCCGCGACCGCGTCCCGGATTTCGTTGTGGTCACCGATGGCGTCCAGGGTCTCGCCCTCCACCCCGCCACGGCGGCGCGCGGCCAGGCCCACCTGCAGCAGCGCGGGGTAGAAGATCTCCTCTTCCGCCTTCGCGTGCAGCTCGAGAAACGTGGACAGCCGGCCCCATATCGCCGACAGCACATCGGTGTTCGTGCGGTCGACCTGCTCCAGGATCGCGAACAGCCGGCGCTGCTCGTGATGGTCGTCAAGGATCAGCTCGGTGATGTCCACGGTTCCTCCCTGTCCCCGCCCGCCGGCTTCCCGCCCGTAGCCGACGATAACGCGACGGCTAGCGGCCGCCGGCACCGGGCATGGCCCGCCGGGGCACGCACTCGGTACCATCGCCCATGGTCAAGTGGAAGTCCGACGCTGACCGGCTGGCGAGCGAGGTGACGCACCCGATCTCGCGATGGCGGCCGGCCGTCGGCGCCGTCCCCCGGCACCTGTTTGTGCCCCGGTGGTGGGAACGATGCGGACCTGGCGCGGGCTTCGGGGTGGCGACCTGGGAACTTCATGATGGGGCCGCCGACCCTGACGCCTGGATCCGGGCCACCTACCGCGACCAGGCGCTGGTTACCCGCGTCGGGTCACTGCACGCCGACCTCGCCACCCCGGACGACCAGCCGACGGGGCTGCCCACATCCTCGGCCATCGCCCCGGGCGTGGTCGTGCGGATGCTGCGGCACGCCCGGCTCACCGACGACGCCTACGTGCTGGAGGTCGGCGCCGGCACCGGTTACGGCGCGGCGGTCTTGTGCGAGCGGTCCGGGTACCGGCAGGTCACGACCATCGAAGCCGACGAGTACCTGGTCAAGGCGGCGGGTCGGCACCTGGCCGGGATCGGCCTGCATCCCCGGGTGACCCATTGCGATCCGTACGGTCCCCTGCCGGAGAGCTACGACCGGATCGCGTCCATGGTGGCCGTCCGGCCCGTCCCGGCCAGCTGGCTGACCGCGCTGCGCCCCGGTGGCCGTCTGGTGACCCCCATCGCCGGCACCACCCTCATCCTTACCGCCGACAAGACCCCCGATGGCGGTGCGGTGGGGCGGACCGAGTGGGACCGGGGCGCCTTCATGCCCGCTGTCACCGAGCTGGATGCCGCGGCGATCCAGCCCGGACAATTCGCCGCCGTCCGTGAGGCAGACGGGGAGCAGGTCGCCGTGGGCCGGTTTCCCGTGGTTGACGTGGCCGGCGCCTGGGACCTGTACTCCGTCCTGGGGATCAGCGTCCCCGGCATCCAGCACGATTTCGCCGAATCCGCCGACGGCCAGCGCACCGCGTGGATGGTGCACCCGGACGGTTCGTGGGCCCGCGCCACCGGCACCCGCGACGGCCCGCCCACCGTGCACCAGAGTGGCCCGCAGCGGCTCTGGGACATCCTCGACGGCATCCGGCTCGGCTGGCTGCGCGACGGCTCACTGCCGGTCTACGGAGCCGGCGCCACCATCACCCCCGACGGCACCATCCGCCTGAGCCACGGCCACTGGCAGGCCACCCTCCCGGCTCAGGCGCCGTAGCCGGCTGTTCCTCAGGCGCCGTAATCGGCTGTTCCTTAGGCGTCATAATCGATGGCGAGCGTTTCGGAGACGGGCAGTGACTGGCAGGTGAGGACGAAGCCGGCCGTCACCTCGGCCTCCTCCAGCGCGAAGTTCCGCCGCATGTGCACCGCGCCGCCGGTCACCTTGGCCCGGCAGGTGCCGCACACGCCGCCCTTGCACGCGAACGGCAGGTCGGGCCGGACGCGCTGGGCGCCCTCCAGGACCGTGGTGTCCCGCGGCAGCGCCACCGTGGTCGACCGCCCGTCCAGCGTGATCGTGGCCTCGCTGACGGCCCCGGCCACCGGGGCCTCCGGGTGCCGCGCGGCCGGCGGCGGTACGTCTTCGACGTAGAACAGCTCGCGGTGGATCCGCGCGGTGTCCGCCCCCTGGGCGCGCAGCAGGTCCGTCGCGGAAGTGACCATCTCGAACGGCCCGCACAGCCACCAGTGGTCGGCGCGGGCCACCTCGACGAGCCGGGGGAGCAGTTCTTTCAGCTTGGCCGCGTCGAGCCGCCCGGACAGCAGTTCTGCCTCGCGCGGCTCGCGGGACAGGACGTGGACCAGTTCCAGCCGGGCCGGGTAGCGGTCCTTGAGGTCGGCCAGATCGTCGGCGAACATCACCGTGCCGGCGTGCCGGTTGCCGTAGAGCACCGCCGCGGTCGCCGCCGGGTCCCGCAGCACGGTGGCGGCGATCGACAGGACCGGCGTGATCCCGGAACCGGCCGCGATCAGCACGTGGTGACCGGCGGTGGCCGGGCCGGGCGTGAAGGTGCCGGCCGGGGTGCCGGCCGAGATCTCGTCACCCGGCCGGACGTCGCGCACCAGCCAGCGGGAGAACAGCCCGTTCGGGACCTCGCGCACGCCGATGCGCGGCGGCGCGCCTTCGGGGGCGCAGATCGAGTACGAGCGCCGTTCCTCCCGCCCGCCGATGTCCCGCCGCAGGGTCAGCGACTGGCCCGCGCGATGCGCGTACGCGCCGCTGAGCTCCGGCGGGACGTCGAAGGTGATCGCCACCGCGTCCGCGCACAACCGGCTCACCTCGGCCACGGTCAGGGTGTGAAACTCCCCCCGCAGCCGCGCCCCGGTACTGGCCCCGGTACTGGCCCCGGGACTGGCCCCGGTACCGGGCCCGGGCCCGGGACTCGCGGTGCTGGCGGCCATGGGGGCTCAGATCTCCTTGACGTGCTCGAACGGCTCCCGGCAGGCCTCACAGCGGTGCAGCGAGCGGCATGCGGTGGCCCCGAAATACGAAACGAGCCTGGTACGGCCGGATCCGCAGTGCGGGCAGCGCACCGGATCGGGTGACGGGCCGAGGACCAGCGGGATCGGGCCCGTCACCGGCCGGGGGGCGCCGCGGGGCGGGGCAATCCCGGCCGCGGCTAGCTTGCGGCGGCCGGCCGCACTGATCCAGTCGGTGCTCCAGGCTGGCTGCAGGACGATCCGCACCTCGGCGTCGGGGAAGCCCGCCCGGTGCAGCGCGCGCACGAGATCGTCGCGCATCGTGTCCATGGCCGGGCAGCCGGTGTAGGTCGGGGTGATCGAGACGGTCACGGTGCCGCCGTCCTCGGCGACCTCGCGGAGCACGCCGAGGTCGGCCAGCGTGAGCATGGGCAGTTCGGGATCGGTCACCGTCTCCGCCACGGCGCGCGCCGTCACGCCCGCGGTCACGACGTCGCCTCCGTCCCGCCGCGCGCCTCCCCGCCCCGCGCTCACCACGTCGCCTCGGGGTCGGCCCGGGCCACGCTCTGCAGCTCGGCGAGCAGGGAGCCCATGGCCCCGGTGTGCACGCCGTCCCGCCCGCCTGCCCCGGCCTGCACGGCCCCGGCCTGCACGGGCACCTCCGGCGCGTCCAGCATCGCCGCCGCCAGCACCTGCCCGAGCACCTCGTCGAACTCATCCCGCAGCTCAGCCGGGTCCACACCGGCCCCAACGGCAGCCAGCCGCCGCTCCACGTCGTGCCCGCGGAACAGCTCCGCCACGTACGGCCAGACCGCCGCCAGCCCGGCGGCGGCCCGCTCATGGGAGAACTCGGTCCCGTCGCCCAGCCGGACCAGCCACTGCGCGGCGTAGTCACGGTGGTAGGTGACCTCCTTGACGCCCTTGGCGGCGATCGCCGCCAGGACCGGGTCGCGGGAGGCGGCCAGCCGCCGGAGCAGCGCGAGCCGCCAGGTGGCGAACACCAGCAGCCGTACGGTCAGCTCCCCGAAGTCCCCGCGTTCCAGCTCGGCCAGCCGGACGTTGCGGAACTCGTGCTCAGCCCGGAAGAAGGCGTACCGGTCCTCGCCGGGCACGGAGCTGGCTTCGCCGCGCACGGAGCTGGCTTCGCCGGGCCCGCGCCCGTCGGCCGCGGCGGCCCGGGACAGCAGCAGCCGGGCCTGGCCCAGCAGGTCCAGGGCGATGTTGGCCAGCGCAACCTCGTCCTCCAGTTCGGGTGCGCTGGCGCACCACTCCTGCAGCCGGTGCGACATGATCAGCGCGTCGTCGCCGAGCATCAGGCTGTAGAGAGCCAGGTCCGCGGCGTCCACGTCCGCGGGCACCGTGGTGTCGACCGCGGCCAGCGGGTCGGTGAACCCGGTGCCGAACGCCCAGTGCCCGTCGTTGGGCCCGTCGTTGTCCTCGGTGCCGGCGCTGCTGTCGCTGCTGTCGCTGAGGGCCTCGTACGCGTTGTCGAAGGACATGACGGCGCTCACATGTGCGGGACGTTGTCGGGGATGTCGTAGAAGGTCGGGTGCCGGTACACCTTGTCCCCGGACGGCGCGAAGAACGGATCCTTCTCGTCCGGGCTGGACGCCGTGATCGACGCGGACGGCACCACCCAGATGCTCACGCCCTCGTTCCGCCGGGTGTACAGGTCGCGCGCGTTCCGCAGCGCCATCTCGCCGTCCGCGGCGTGCAGCGACCCGACGTGGACGTGGTTCAGCCCGCGCTTGCCCCGGATGAATACCTCCCACAGCGGCCAGCTCGCCCGGCCCGCCCCGGTACTTGTTTCCATGCTCACGCCACCGTCCTCTCCCGCCCGGCCTTCTTGGCGGCGTGCGCCGCGGCGGCCTCCCGCACCCACGCGCCCCCGTCGTGCGCGGCCTTCCGCTGCGCGATCCGCTCCGCGTTGCACGGCCCGTTCCCGGCCACGACCTGCTTCATCTCGTCCCAGTCGACCTCGCCGAAATCGTGCGCCCCGCGCTGGGGGTTCCACCGCAGGTCCGGGTCGGGCAGCGTGACGCCGAGCGCCTCCGCCTGCGGCACGGTCATGTCCACGAACCGCTGCCGCAGTTCGTCGTTGGTGTGCCGCTTGATCTTCCACGCCATGGACTGCGCCGTATTGGCCGACTCACGATCCGGCGGCCCGAACATCATCAGCACCGGCCACCACCAGCGGTCGACGGCGTCCTGCACCATGGCCCGCTGCCCGGCGGTCCCGGACATCATCGTCATCAGCAGCTCGTAGCCCTGCCGCTGGTGGAACGACTCCTCCTTGCAGATCCGGATCATCGCTCGCGCGTAGGGGCCGTAGGAGCTGCGGCACAGTGGCACCTGGTTGCAGACCGCGGCCCCGTCCACCAGCCAGCCGATCACGCCCACGTCGGCGAACGTGAGGGCCGGGTAGTTGAAGATCGACGAGTACTTCTGCCGGCCGGTAATGAGCCGCTCGGTGAGGTCCGTGCGGTCGGCGCCGAGCGTCTCGCACGCGGAGTACAGGTACAGCCCGTGGCCCGCCTCGTCCTGCACCTTGGCCAGCAGGATCGCTTTGCGCCGCAGCGACGGCGCCCGGGTGATCCAGTTGCCCTCGGGCTGCATGCCGATGATCTCCGAGTGCGCGTGCTGCGCGATCTGCCGGATCACCGTGGCCCGGAACTTCTCGGGCATCCAGTCCCGCGGCTCCACCCGCTGGTCCCGGGCGATCGTCCGCTCGAACTGTTCCGCCAGGCCCGCGTCCGGCGCCGTGGCGGTCATGGCGTCCGCTCCGTCGCGAACAGGGTCGCCGCGTCGTAGGTGGCGACGGGCTCACCGCTCCCGGTCCGCCACGCGCCGCCGGTGTAGCTGCGCAGCATCGGCACCGAGTCCTGGCTCATCCACTGACCTCCCGCCATTACCAACCGAACGTTCAGGAAATCAGCCTAACCTGCCAGCCCGGTCCGGCGCGGTGACGAGGTCATCGCCGAATTCCGCGGCCGGAGCCGCATCATTGAACGAATAGCCCCCTGACGGGCCGTTCCGAAGTGAGCGTCACCGTCACCCGGAGTAGGAGCCGTGGCCATGACCACCTCGCACATTGATGTGCCCGGGACCAGGCGCCTCGCGCCCGCCCCCGGCGAGCTGCCCGCGGACGAGCGGCTGAGCCGGGACGAGCTGCAGGCCCGCCAGCTGGAGCGGCTGCAGTGGACCCTCCGGCACGCCTACGCCCACGTGCCCTTTTACCGGCAGGTCTTCGACGCGGCCGGCGTGCACCCCGATGACTGCCGCGAGCTGGCTGACCTGCGGAAGTTCCCCACCACGACCAAGCACGACCTGCGCGACAACTACCCGTTCGGCATGTTCGCGGTACCGCAGGAACGGCTGCGGCGGCTGCACGCCTCCAGCGGTACGACCGGGAAGCCCACCGTCGTGGGCTACACCCAGGGCGACCTCGACGTCTGGTCCGCCGTCATGGCCCGCTCGATCTTCGCCGCCGGGGGCCGGCCGGGGCACAAGGTGCACGTCGCCTTCGGCTACGGCCTGTTCACCGGCGGGCTCGGCGCGCACTACGGCGCGGAGCGGCTCGGGTGCACCGTGATCCCCGCCTCGGGCGGGATGACCGCGCGCCAGGTCCAGCTCGTCACCGACCTCCAGCCCGAGGTCATCATGGTCACCCCGTCCTACATGCTGACCATCCTGGACGAGTTCGAGCGGCAGGGCGTCGACGCGCGGGCCAGCTCGCTGCGGGTGGGCATCTTCGGCGCGGAACCGTGGACCGAGCAGATGCGCCTGGAGATCGAGGACCGGATGGACCTCGATGCGGTCGACATCTACGGGCTGTCCGAGGTGATAGGGCCCGGCGTGGCGCAGGAATGCGCGGAGACCAAGGACGGCCTGACCGTCTGGGAGGACCACTTCTACCCGGAGATCATCGATCCGGCCGACGGCCGCGTGCTGCCGGACGGCGAGACCGGTGAGCTGGCGCTCACCTCGCTGACCAAGGAGGCGATGCCGGTCATCCGCTACCGGACCCGTGACCTGACCGCGCTGCGGCCCGGCACCGCGCGGCCGGCCTTCCGCCGCATGGACAGGGTCACCGGGCGCAGCGATGACATGATCATCCTGCGCGGCGTGAACGTCTTCCCCACCCAGATCGAGGAGATCGTGCTGGTCACCGACGGCGTGGCACCGCATTTCCAGCTCCGGCTGACCAGACAGGACCGGATGGATGAGCTGACCGTGCTGGTGGAGGCGCGCACCGATACCCCGGCCGGCCGACGGGACTCCGCCGCCACCGAGATCGCGTCGCGGGTCAAGGATGGGGTCGGCATCAACGTCGCCGTGGAAGTGGTCGATCCCGAAACCCTGGAACGCTCGGTAGGAAAGATGCGCCGGGTCATCGACCAGCGCCCGCGGTGAGCGGGCCGTCCGCCCGGCCGGCCTCGCAGGCCCGGTCCACCCCGGTCCGGCGCGGACGGCCCGGGTACGACCTGGAGTCGCTGCTGGCCGTGGCGGTCAGGCTGTTCAACGAGCGCGGCTACGACGGGACCAGCATGGAGGACCTGTCCCGCAAGCTGGGGATCACCAAGTCCGCCATCTACCACCACGTCCCGAGCAAGGAGGAACTGCTCCGGCTGGCCGTCAGCCGCGCGCTGGACGGCCTGTTCGCCGAGGTGGACCGGCTGGACGAGGTCGACGGGCGGGCCATCGACCGGCTGGAGCACCTGGTGCGCGGCAGCGTCGTCGTGCTGGCCGGCCAGCTGCCGTTCGTCACGCTGCTGCTCCGCGTGCGGGGGAACACGAAAGCCGAACGGGAGGCGCTGGCCCGGCGCCGCGAGTTCGACCATCTCGTCGCCGATCTGGTGGCCAGGGCGGCCGCCGAGGGCGACCTGCGCTCCGACATCGACCCCGCCGTGACCGCGCGGCTGCTGTTCGGCATGGTCAACTCGCTCATCGAGTGGTACCGCCCGCGCGGCGCCGCCGCCGCGGACGAGCTGGCCGGTACGGTGGTCGCCGTCGCGTTCGACGGCCTCCGCGTGCGCCCGTCCTGATGATCCGGCCGGCCCTTGATAGCCCGGGCCGTCTTGATCGCCGAGGCCGTCTTGACACCGCGGCCTCTCGCGCAGCACAGTTGCGCTAGCCGCACAGCGGACAAGTGTACGGCCCGTGAATTTGGGCCCCATAAATAAGTACCGTGAACGAGCACCGTGCCACGGTGGGTGGCACGGTGGAGGGGGAGGCTGGCGATGACGACAGCGCCGAGCGGGGAGCCGTTGACCGACACCGACGTCCTGGTGGTCGGATCGGGGCCCGCGGGAGCGTCGGCGGCCCTGTTCCTGGCTACGTACGGGACGTCCACGCTGCTGGTCACCAAGTACCGCCGGCTGTCGGACAGCCCCCGGGCGCACATCACGAACCAGCGCACCATGGAAACCATGCGCGACATGGGCATCGAGGACGTGCTCATGCGCGAGGCCACCCCGTGGGAGCTGATGGGCAACACCACGTTCTGCACCAGCCTCGCGGGGGAGGAACTCGGGCGGATCCCGTCCTGGGGGACCGACACGGTCCGGCACGCCAACTACGAGCTGCAGAGCCCGTGCACGATGCTCGACGCGCCGCAGACCATCACCGAGCCCATCATCGTCAAGGCGGCGCAGGAACGCGGGGCGCGGATCCGGTTCGACACCGAGTACCTCTCGCACACCCAGGACGGCACGGGCGTGACCACCACCGTGCTCGACCGGCTGACCGGCGTGCAGTACTCCATCCGGTCGAGGTACCTGATCGGCGCGGACGGGGCCCGCAGCAAGGTGGCCGACGACCTCGGCCTGCCCTTCGAGGGGCCCGGCGCCGTCGCCGGCGCGATGAACATCATCTTCGAGGCGGACCTGTCCCGGTTCGTCGCGCACCGCCCGTCGGTCCTGTACTGGATGCTGCAGCCGGGTGCGGAGCGCGAGGGTGTCGGCCTCGGCGTGCTGCGCATGATCAAGCCGTGGCACGAGTGGATGCTGATGTGGGGCTACGAGGTGGCCGCCGGGCCGCCCACCTTCACCGACGAGTTCGTCCGGGAGCTGGCGGTCAAGCTCGTCGGCACGGAAGACTTCGAGATGACGGTCAAGTCCGCGTCCCCGTGGACGGTGAACCACCAGTTCGCGAAGGCGATCGCGCGCGGCCGGGTGTTCTGCGCGGGCGACGCGGTGCACCGGCATCCGCCGACGAACGGGCTGGGCTCCAACACCTCGATCCAGGACTCCTACAACCTGGCCTGGAAGCTCGCCCACGTCGTCGCGGGCACGGCCGATCCGTCCCTGCTCGCCTCCTACGACGCCGAGCGTGCCCCGGTCGCGCGGCAGATCGTCGAGCGCGCCAACCAGAGCATCGTCGACACCGGCAAGATCCTTACCGCGCTGGACCTGACCGACACCACCGACGTGGCCCGGCTCGAGCGCCAGCTGGCCCTGCGCAAGGAGCCCGGCCCCGAGGGGGAGAAGGTCCGCGCCGCCCTGCGCGAGGCGATCGCCTACAAGGCCTACGAGTTCGACGCGCACGGCGTCGAGCACAACCACCGGTACGCGTCCGCGGCCGTGGTGCCGGACGGGACCCCCGGCCCTGAGTTCCGGCGGGACCCCGAGCTGTACGCCCAGCCCACCACCTGGCCCGGCGCCAAGCTGCCGCACACCTGGGTCACCGAGCAGGGCCGCCGGGTCTCCACCCTCGACCTGGCCGGGCGCGGGCGGTTCACCGTGGTGACCGGCATCGGCGGCCAGCCCTGGCTGGACGCCGCCGCGGAGCTGGGCGCCGCCCTCGGGATGACGATCACGCCGGTGTCCATCGGCCCGGGCCAGCCCTACGAGGACCCCTACGGGACCTGGGCCGGGCTCCGGGAGATCGACGACGGGGGAGTCCTGCTTGTCCGGCCGGACCTGTACATCGCGGGCCGCCACCTGGGCGCGCCGTCCGCTCCGGGCCAGGCGCACGAGTGGCTCGCCGGGGTGCTGTCCTCGGTTCTCGGCCGGCCCGTCACCGCGTCCCGTTCGGCCTGACAATGCCGTTCACTGGCCATGCAGCGGTCACTGTTCCCTGGTTGCGGGGGTCGGAGACCGTATTGTGACCTCTACTGCCCAGTAAGCGAGGCGGCTTCCGCTTGTGCCCGCGCCGCCGCCTCTAGGATCGCCGGAAGATGCGATAAATCCGTCCAAGGGGGGACTTATGGTAGTGGCCGAAGATGAGCTGCTTAATGAGATGCAGGCGCTGCGGGGCCGGGTCGCCGGGATCACCGGCTCGGCGCTGGCCAGCCGGGACGGCCTGATTATCAAGGCCGATACCGATATCAATCCGGACAACCTGGCCGCCCTGGCCGCCGCGTCGCTGGGGCTGGCACAGCGTATGGCCCAGGAAGTGGGGCAGGGCCTGCTACAGGACGCCGTCACCCGGAACAATGGCGGCTTCGTCGCGCTCTACTCCGTCGGCGACACGGCGGTCCTGATCATCACCGGCGACCAGGAGCTGAAGGTCGGCCGCCTGCACAGTGAGTCCCGGGAGACGGTGGGCAAGCTCGAGGCGCTGATCAGCAACGCCGCCTTCGGCGCCACGGCCCGCTGACATCCGGGGTCCGCTGACGTCCCAGTAGCCCGACCCCACGCCGTCGGTCGGCGGCGCCGTCATGTCCCTGCGCGCGGGCACGCGCGGCAACCGGGCCGTGGAGCGTCGTTCCGACGTCCTCACCTTCAGCAGCGAGCCCCTCGGCCAGCCGGCCGACATCATCGGCGAGGTGACCGCGGAGCTGTCGGTCACGCGCAACAACCCGCACGCCGACCTGTTCGTCCGGCTGTGCGACGTCGACCCGCGCGGCCGCTCCCGGAACGTCTGTGACGGCATCGTCCGCCTCACCGGCGCCGACCCGCTGTCCGGCATCACCGCCGTGCCGCTGCTGGGGGTGGCCCACCGGTTCCGCCGCGGCCACCGGATCCGGCTTCAGGTGTCCGGCGGCGCTCATCCCCGCTTCGCCCGCAACCCCGGAACCGGCCAGGTGGACGCGTCCCCGGCGGAGCTCACGCCGGCCGATTACCGCATCGGCGTGCTGGGGGAGTCCACCCTCTTGCTGCCCGTCGTGACCGCGGCCGGGGAGCCGTCCCCCGCCGGGCCGCTGGCCCGCAGCGCGGCGCCGGGCCGGGGCGCCAGGGCTGCCCGGGGCGCTGGCGGTGCCTCCGGCCGGCGGGACGGGCTGTTCCGAGTCCTTCCGGCCGGGGGTGAACCCCGCAGCAGCCCGCCACCGGTCAGCGGTCGTAGTGCCTCTGACGTTGGTCTCGCCCCCTCAACGAGGCCAGCTGTCGTACGATAGCTGGCGTATGTCGCGCTTAGTTCTCAGCCGGTGAGAGGGATTAGTGGCGCAGACAGGACCCGGTGCCGCGTTGCCGGTCCCTGGCGATGATGCCGCCACCGCGGGGCCGGGTGCTTCCGCCGCGCACCGGGAGGCGGCCGCCGCTTATCTGCGGGAGCTTCTGCTCCGTCCCGGCCGTGCCCGGCGAACGTGGGAACAATATGCCGAACGGAACCGCCCCGGGCACATCAACCAGCTGGCCGTGGCCGAGGTGCTCGCCCGTTACCTCTGGGACTATCCGCGCCGTCCGGGCGATAACGAGATCCTGCCGCGCCAGCTGAAGGACACCGCCTCGCGCGCCCTGTCCGGCAAGCTGCTCAGCAAAGCCGCGCTGGGGCTGTTCATGGACGCGTTCAGCATCCCGGTTTTCGAACGGGAACAGCTGTGGAAGCTGTGGGAGGGATCGAGCCGGATCCGGGTTCTGTCCGGGCCGCGGTCCTTCGCCGCGCGGCCCAGGGCGGAGATCGAGACCGCGCTCGGGCCGGCCGTGCACCGCACGCTGTCGGTGCACGATCACCACTACGTGGGGCCGGATCGGCTGCCCAGCCGGACGCGCACGCTGCAGGTCATCGAGGCCATCACCGAGGACGTCAGCCACATTCCTTACATCTACAACACCGACGCCCTGGCCATCGACCTCATCCAGGGCTGCTCCGGCCTGGGGGAGCGGTTCACCGAGATCACCAGTGGCTTTTTCGCGACCGACATGCTCCTGGTCAAGGCGCTCACCCTCGGTGAGACCCTGACCCTGGAGTACGTGACGAGCTTCAAGTACGCGAAGGTCCCGGCCAATCAGCTGAACGGCGACCTGTGCCAGTACCGCCGCGCCGTGCGGCGCCGCATGGAGAATATCGATATTCGCGTCGAGTTCGACCCGGGCATGCTTCCCAGCCACGTCTGGTGGGCTGTCTGGGACGGCGTCGAGGGCAACGTGATCAGCCAGGAAAGCGTCGCGCTGGACGGCCAGAATTCGGCCCAGCGCTTCCTCCGCTTCATCGAGAACACCGTCGTCGGCTTCCACTGGCAGTGGTAGCCGCCGGGAGGCCCAGGTCAGCCTCTTGGACCTGGGCCTCCCGGACGAGCTCACAACCTCATGAGCTCGCGGCCTGGGTGAGGTCGTAGACGGTGGAGCCGCCGACGGTCTCCTTCTTGAAGTGCGACGCCACCCAGGTGGCGATGGCCGAGGACCCCCGGCCGCCGCCGAAGCTCTGGCTGTTCGCGCCGATGTAGTAGTGGATCTTGTGCTCGGCGACGAGCGCCTTGAACTCGGCCAGGGTCGGTGCCGGGTCCGTTCCGTTGAATCCGCCGATCGCCATGACCGGCTCGCCGCCGGTGGCCAGCTCCAGCGGCGCCGCCTCCTGGGAGCCTTCGGTGGCCGCGACCCAGGTGTAGCCGGACGCGCCCTTCTCCAGCAGTTTGACCAGCGCGCTGCTCACCTGCGTGTTCCCGCTGAGCCCGCCGGCCCCGCCCGCGCCGCCGGCCGGGCCGGTCCGGCCCGGAACAGTCCCGCGAGCCCCGGTCGCCGAGCCGGCGGAGCCAGTCCCGGTTCCTCCGGTCCCTCCGGTCCCGCCAGGCGCCCCAGTCCCGCTGGGCCTGCCCGTTCCCGTGCCGCCCGTGGTGCCGCCCGTTCCGCCCGTGGTGCCGTGCGTCCCGAAGCCGCCTGCCGGACCGCCCGTGCCCGTACCCCGGCCGGCCGGGACACCTCCGGCCCGGCCCGGGGCGCCACCGCCCCCTCCGGCCTCCTGTGGTCCGGCGCTCGGGATCGCCCCGGTGTGCGTGCTGGCCACCGTGTCGATGGCGTACGCCGTGGGCCCGGTGAGCCCCGCGACCAGCGCGCACACCACCGGAATCCCGGCCAGCCCCAGCCCCGGCCGCCGCCCGCCGTGCAGGCCTCGCGGGCCCCGCGAGCCCGCCAGCCACGGGCCGGCCAGGATCGTGACTGCCGCGGCCACGCCGGCGCCGGCGATAACCCAGCGGAGCCACGGGAACCAGGACGGCGACCGGCCGAGCAGTTCCACCGCCCACCACGCCGTGACGCCCACCGTCACCGCGGCGGTCACCCGGCCGAACCAGCCCAGCCGGCGCTCCCACAGCGCCATCGCGCCCACGCCGACGGCTGCCGCGATCGCCGGGGCCAGCGCGACCATGTAGTACGGGTGGATGATGCCGCTCATGTAGCTGAACACCAGCGCGGTGCAGACCAGCCAGCCGCCCCACAGCAGGGCCGCGGCGCGGGTCCGGTCCGTGCGGGCGGCCCGCCGCGACACCCACAGCATGCCTGCCAGGCAGATGAGTGCGGCCGGCAGCAGCCAGCTGATCTGGCCGCCGAACTCCGAGGAGAACAGCCGGGTGATCCCGGTGGCGCCGCCGAAGCCGCCCCCGCCGCCCCCGCCGCCAATCGAGCCGGTCTCGCTGCCGGTCAGCCGGCCGAGGCCGTTGTAGCCGATGGCGAGCTGCAGGATGTTGTTGTTGGTCGACCCGCCGAAGTAGGGGCGGTCCGCCGCCGGGACCACCTCGGCGATCAGCACCCACCAGCCGCCGCCCACCAGGATGCCGGCTCCGGCCAGTACCAGCTGCCAGATCCGCCTGCCGAGGCGCGGCGGGCCGGCCCACAGGTAGGCGAGCGCGAATCCGGGCACGACCAGGAACGCCTGGAGCATCTTGGCCAGGAACGCGAAGCCGAGCACGACGCCGGCCAGCACGAGCCACCGGGACCGTCCGTTCTCCAGCGCCCGGACCATCGCGTACGCGGCGACGGTCAGCAGCAGGACGAGCAGGGCGTCCGGGTTGTTGAACCGGAACATCAGCGCGGCCACCGGAGTCAGCGCCAGGACGAGTCCCGCGATGAGCCCGGCCGCCGGGCCGAACCACCGGCGAACCGCCGCGTACAGCACGGCGACGGTGGCCACTCCCTCGAGCGCCTGCGGGACCAGCATGCTCCAGGAGCTGACGCCGAAGATCCGCCCGGACAGCTCCATCACCCATAGCGAGGCCGGGGTCTTGTCCACGGTGATGAAGCTGGAGGAGTCGAAGGAGCCGAAGAAGAACGCCTTCCAGCTCCTGGTCCCGGCGTCGACCGCGGCGGAGTAGAAGTCGTTGGCCCAGCCGTTGCGGCTGAGGTTGACCAGGTACAGCAGCGCGGTCAGGGCGAGCAGCCCGAGCAGGGCCGGCCGGGCCCATCCCGGATCGGTGTCAGGCCCGCGCAGCAGCCGTTTCGTGCGGCCATTCGTGCGGGCATGGCCTCCGGCCGCGTGCGCGGCGGGTGTCGTGATGGCGGTCAATGGATGCTCCCGTCGGGCTGGATGGCGGTCAGGGTCTCAGCCGGCTTGATGTGATCGCCATGGCCGAACACCCACGTGCGGTACAGCAGGAACCGGAGCGCGGTGGCCACCAGGTTGGCGGCGACCAGCACGCTCACTTCCGCGCCGCGCCCCGGCGAGGCGACGGCCGCGTGCAGCCCGGCCAGCGCGCCCGAGGTGAGCGCGAGCCCGGCGGCGAAGGTCATCAGGCCCTTGACCTGATGCCGGGCGGCGTGCGAGCGCCCGCGGATGCCGAACGTCAGCCGCCGGTTGGCGGCGGTGTTGGCCACGGCCGTGACGAGCAGGCTGAGCGCGTTGGCCGCCTGGGCGGGCATCGCGTTGCGCAGCAGCAGGTACAGGACGATGTAGGCCAGCGTGCTGGCCACGCCGATGGCGGTGAACCCGGCGATCTGCCAGCCGAGCTCACCGCGCGTCCCCCGCCGTTCCGCGCCGGTGGTCCCCGCCTCGCGCAGCGCGGGCACCTTGATCGTCCCGCGCATGAGCCCGCAGCCGAGCCGCGCGATGCCGCGCAGGTCGGCCAGCGCGGTGGCCAGGATGTCGACCCGGGAGTCGGTGTCGTCGATCCAGTCCACCGGGACCTCGTGGATGCGCAGGCCCGCCCGCTCGGCGAGCACGAGCAGTTCGGTGTCGAAGAACCAGCCGGTGTCCTGGGTGAGCGGCAGCAGGGCCCGCGCCTGATCGCGCCGGATGGCCTTGAAGCCGCACTGCGCGTCGGTGAATTCGGCGCCGAGCGAGGCCCGCAGCAGCAGGTTGTAGCTCCGCGAGATCACCTCGCGCCGGGGCCCGCGGATCACCCGGGAACCGCGCGCGAGCCGGGTACCGATCGCGATGTCGCTGTGCCCCGACAGCAGCGGGGCGACCAGCGGCAAAAGCGCGTTGAGATCGGTGGAAAGGTCGACGTCCATATAGGCGAGCACGTCGGCGTCGCTGGCGGCCCAGATCGCCCGCAGCGCGCGGCCCCGGCCGGGCTGTTCCATATGCACAGCGGTAACGCCGGGGAATTCATGGCTGAGGGCCTTCGCAACCGCCCAGGTTTTATCGGTGCTGCCGTTATCGGCGATCGTGATGCGGGCGGTAAAAGGAAATTGCTGCTGCAGAAATGAGCAGAGCCGCCGGACGCTGGGAGCCAGATCGCGTTCCTCATCCTTGACCGGGACGACGATGTCCACCTGCGGCGACGGAATTTCGCGATCAGCCACAGGACGTCCGGGTTCGGCGACGATATCAAGTGGCTTCATGCTTCTCAGCATCGGCTGGCGTATTCGGTTGGAGCTGAACGCCGTTTCTGTGCCGGCTATGAGATTTTTATGGCCGCGGAACGGACCAAATGCGGACAAATAGCCTCGCCTGATCTTTTCCTCTGCAAACTTTCTCCGTAATATTCGCATTACCTGAAGGGTGGGCCCGCGCAGTTATCCCGGGACGGAACCGCATCGCGGGCCCCCATGTTTTGCTGCCCGCGCCGCGCCCGCCTTGCCGCGCGCCCGCCGCGCCCCATGCCCCGCCTCATTCCCTCGCCCCCCCGCAGCCCCACGTCCGCGCCGCCCCTGCACCCCGCAGCCCAGATTCCGCAGGCCCATTCCCGGGCCCATCGCGGCTCTGACCGCCGCTTCAACGAGCCCAAAGACGCCATCGCGCTCGTCCTGCGGGCTGTTGCAGAATCGCCAAGCGGAGGACCCTCCGCACAAGATGTTGGACGAGATTGCAGTATCTGGTCCACATGTAGTAGTGAAGTTGATCTTCGGATCAATTCCGACACAGCCCGCCTGGTGTGCCGATGGCGCCATCGCGCACGTTCGCCGGGCTGTCCGGGCAGCCCCAGATTCCAGATGTCTGGAAGGTGCCCGTGATTCGTTGACGTGCGCCCGCGCGGGGCCGCATCCTCAAGTGACCAACCAGGCCGACGCGCATGCGCGCCCGCGCGTGCCGGTGATACATAGTCAGGGACGGTGCCCATTGAGTGACCACGGGGAAGCGGTGCGCCGCCCGGCGCGGGCTTCGCTGTCGCCGCGGAACCGCAAACGGTGGATGATCGCGGGCGGCGTCGCGGCGGGCTGGGTGGCGCTGCTGGCCGTGACGGGCTCGCTGACCGGGGCGACGATCCTGCTGATCGCCATCGTGGGACTCGGCGTTACGGCCGTGCTCGGCCTCCGGGCCCTGGGCGTGACCCGGGAGCACCCGTGGATCCGGCGGATGGCGGAACGGCCCTGGCGGGACGGGCAGGAGGTGCTCCGGCTCGCCCTGCGGCACCTGTCCGAGGTGTTCGTGGTCACGCCGAGCGGGACGCTGCTCGCCCCGAACATCGTCGAACTCCGCATGCATCCCGACGACCTCCAGTCCCTCGGCGAGCGGATGGAGCCGGCCCTGGTCATGGCCAGCGCCACCGAGGTCTACGAGGAGCAGGTCGCCGAGCACGGGGCCCGCTTCGCCCGCCCGGCTCCGGTCGAGGTGCGGATGATCGCCGATCCGTCCGTCCCGCCCGGCCGCTACCGGCTGCGGCAGGGACAGCCCGTCAACGCGGGCGTCCCGTCCTACCCCGAGCCCCAGGCGTACGCGATCCCGGAGCCTGCCTACGCCGGGGCTCCCGCCGGTCCAGTCAGCCTCGCCGGTCCCACCGGCACGCCGCCCTACCGGGGCATCGTCGGCGATGACGAAATGATGGACCGCCCCCGCCAGGACCGCCCCCACCAGGACCGCCCGGACCTCCCCCGCCAGGACCGCCCCCACCAGGACCACCCCCACCAGGACCGTCTCGACCAGGACCGCCCGGACCTCCCCCGCCAGGACCGCCCCTACCAGGACCGTCCGGACCAGGACCGCCCGGACCTCCCGCAGCCGGACCGTGACCTGACCCAGGGCTATGGCCTGCCCACCGTCATGGAACGCCGCAACCAGGTGTTGCCGGTGCTCCGGCTGGTCACCGGTGATCTGGTCGCCGAGACCAGGACGTCCGGGGCCCGGGCCGGGCGGGGGTCCGTGGAGCTGGCGCTGCCTGAAGTGCAGACCGTCTCGCGGGAGCACGCCCGGTTCACCTTTTCCGACGGCCAGTGGTGGATCGCTAATCTGGGGATGAACGGGCTTACCGTCAACGGCCAGCCCGTGGCCGGTGAGCATCCGGTCGGTACTGGTGATGTGATCCGCTGGGGTATGCGGCCGGACGCCCTGGCGTCCCGCGTCGAGATCGGGTAAGTGTCACACTAGTCATCCCAGACATAGCGAGACGGGATGGGCGCGGCGGTCGCGCGCCGTCCCCGGGAGTGACGACGTAGTGGCAACTGGCCAGCTATTGCTCTGGTCATCCGCGCGCAGCGAGTGGGTGGCCTGCCCGCCGGACGAGATCACCTGGCTGGACCGGGAACTGCTCAGCGGCAACGAGGATCTCACCCTGCACCGGGCGCCCCGCTGCGCGGGTCTGCGCTACGTGCAACGCCGGTGGGAGCTGTTCAGCCGGGACACGAGCTACCGCGTGTACCTGGCGCCCCAGGACGGCGGGGGGCCCGTGACCGCCGCGGCGGTGCAGCGGGCCGCGAGCCATATCCTCCCCCCGGCCCCGGCCCGGTACGAAGCCCAGCCGGTCGTGCTCGAGGCGGGCTCCTGGCTGGTCAGCGTGGGGAACTGGGTGCTGCGCCTGCGCCTGGACGTGCCGGCGCGCCCGGAACTACCGACCCCGGCCGGCCCGGTCACTCAGGACGGCAAGGTCCGCAACGCGCCACCGGGGGAGGAGGCGGTCGCCCGGGTCCGCAGCTACTTCGAGCGCAACACCACGGCGCGGATGTCGATGGCCTTCTACTACCAGGAGTTCATTCTCGGCCTGGCGGCCCCGCAGGCCCTGCCGATGATGGACGTGGTCGTCGCGCTGGACCTGAGCGGTGAGGGCGCGGTGTCGGACTACAAGAAACTGCTACAGGGCCTGATCTGGAACGAACGCGGCCACGCGCGCAATCTCGCTGACTTCCTGCTCTCCAAGGGCCTGCTGACGCTGGCCGACCTCGATGAGGCCCGCAAGGTCGCGGCCGACAACGAACGGCGCGGTGTCTCCGGCCGGGCCCGCGAGCGGCTGAAGTACCGCCCGAAGGGGTCCTAGCCGGACGGCTGGCTGGTGGTCCGGGTTCCCGTGGCCGGGGCCAGCACGGCGATGAAGTCCCGGGTCCAGCCGGCCAGGTACTGACTGGCCGGGCGGGCCTGCCGGGGGATGGCGGCGCTGAGTACGGCGCCCGGGGCGCTGGCCGTGTCGAGCTGGACCCATTCCGGATTGATGTCGAGTTCCATGGCGATCCGCGCGCCGCGTCCGGCCAGGGCGTCGGCGAGGTCGGTGGGGGTGGTGGACATGCTCGCCGCGTACAGCAGGTCGCCGGCGGCGTTCTGGCCGATGGCGCTGCGCGCGGTGTACTCGACGTGGCCCACGGTGCCGCCCCACCGCCACCATTTGTCGGTCTCCGGGGTGCGCTTCCCGTTCAGGACGAGCGGCCACAGGTTCTGCCGGACGCTGTAGATGCTCATCCCCGGGGTCGGCACCGTGACGCCCCAGACCCCGATCCGGGCGTGACCGGATCGGTCGATGACCAGGCTGGCCAGGCCGTGCCGCAGGGACCGGAACACGTGCCCCTCCTGCGCGTAGCCGCCGGCCCGCGAGCGCAGCAGGAAACCGCCGTTGAAGGCGGCCAGCAGGCGCGGCCGTTCCGCGGCGCTGACCGCGGGGCCGGCGTGCACGAACTTCTCGTACCCGGGCCCGGGGTCCTGGCTGCCGTTGTGCAGCACGTACTGCACGGGGCCGTGGAAGGCCGCCACGGTTACGATCGATCCGTCGCCCGTCTGGACCTGGGAGAGCGTGACACCCGGTGGCACGGACGGGGTCCCGGCGGTACCCGGGGTGGCGCTGGAAGTGGCCGGGGCACCGGAGTCGGCCGGCGCCCCGCCCGCCGGTGCTCCGCACCCCGCCGTGACGACGCACACGCCAGCCAGGACGCCGGCCAGCGCGGTGGGCATCGCGAGCCTCCGCATGACGCGCCTCAGGACAGCGGGCGAACGCCGCGGACGATGCCGGCCTCGGCCACGACCGGCTGGAATTCCACCTCGGTGAACCCCGCGTCCCGCAGCGCCGCCTGCCAGAACTCCGGCGTGGCCGGGTGCTCCTGGCCGACGCGCAGACCGTACCGGGTCAGGTTCTTCGCGATCCGCCACCACCCGCCGGGTCCCTTAGCGGCCAGCGCGACCACCTTCTGGTGCAGGATCTCGCGGTCCCGCGGGCTTGCGCCCCGGCCGAACATCATGTCGGCGATGATCAGGCGGCCGCCCGGGCGCAGCCAACGCACGGACCGGGCGACGAGGGCCCGCTTCTCCGCGTCGGCCAGATGGTGCAGCGCGTAGTTGGTGACGATGAGGTCGGCGCTGGCCGGGGGGAGATCGAATCCCGTGAGGTCGGCGACCTCGGTCGCCACGTTCGTCAGCCCGGCCTCGGCGGCCCGCTCGGCCAGCGACTTGGCCATGGCGGCCGAGATGTCGACGGCCAGTACCGAGGCCACCTTCGGCGCCAGGACGGTCGTCACGAAACCGGTGCCGGCCCCCAGGTCCACGCACACGTCGGCCGGCTGCGGCGCGGATATTTCGATCAGCCGCGTGAGCACTTTCTCGAAGGCCGGCGCCGAAGTGACGTGAGAATGCCATTGCTGGACGCGTTTATCCCATTGCCGTTCCAGCGGAACGTTCACTTTTTGATCCTCCAGGCAGGTCGCGTCCAGTGTATTCCCGCGAAAACACTACGGTCCGTGTATTCCCGCGAAAACACTACGGTCCGCTTGTTAAGCCAGCATGAAGCGCGGATGCATGCCGCAAACGTGAAGCTCCCCGGGCGTGAAACGCACACCCTTAGGACGAGCTATGGTCTGATTTGGTTGCTTTTGGTTAAGGTCGGTGCACTGATCGTCACCGGCAGCTCCGGACGTGGTCGACGGCCGCCCGCAGATGACCGGTGTCGGCCCAGGTTGCGTCGAAGGCGGGTGACAGGGCGGGGATCTCCACCAGCCCCGTCAGGCTGGGCAGGACCTGGTCGGTCCAGGACACCCCGACCGCGGTGCGCACTTTTTCCTGTTCCATGGGGAACATCCTGCCCGACCGGCCATCACCGGGGCAGGACAACGATGCCATCCGTGTATGCCTCGCTGCCGTCGGGCCTGATGAGGTACCCGGCATACCCGTCGAGCTCACCGACGGCCTCCAGCGCATCGTCGCCGCCGACGGTCACGGCGGTGGCCAGGGCGTCCGCCAGCGCGAGGCTGGGCCCGGTGACGGTGGCCGAGACGCCCCGGTGCCCCGGCCGCCCGGTCCTGGGGTCGATGAGGTGCGGGCCCCGCTCGTAGCTGCCCGATGTGGCCGCGGCCGCCCGGACCTCGATGATGCCGGCCAGGGCGTCCCGCCGCCAGGGATGCTGGATGCCGACCCGCCACTCCCGCCCCGGAGCCGGCTGGCCGAAGACGGCCAGGTCGCCGCCTCCGGAGACCAGGGCCGCGGCCGCGCCCGCGCGGTGCAGGACGTCTCTCGCCCGTTCCACGGCCCAGCCCTTGACCAGCCCGGTGGGGTCGACCCCACCGGGCATCGCCCACGGATCGAACCAGCCCCGGGACCAGGTCCGGGCCGTCCGGCACAGCTCCAGCACGTCTGAGATCTCCGGGGGGACCTGGGCCAGCTCCGTTTCGCCGCGGCGCAGACGGTTGACCGGGCTGCCGGGCTTCCAGAGGCTGAACGTCTCGTCGGCCTCCCGCAGCACGTCGCTGGCCTGGTCGAGGGCAGTTTCCGCGGCCGCTGCGCCGAGGCCCAGGACGGTGAACGACACCACCGTCCCCATCACCTCGACGGTGCGCTTAACGGTCGGCTGGCCCACCTGGCCCCCGTCCGCCGCCTCATTCCCGGCGCCCGGCACTCCACCGGCCTCCGGCACCCCCCCGGTCTCCGATTTCACACTGGCCTCCAGCACCCCGTCGGCCCCGGCGTGCCCCGTCATTTTACGTGCAGCTTGTCCAGGGCTGCCTGTACGGACTGGACGTAGGCCTGGCTGGTGAAGGTGGCGCCGGAGATCCCGTTGACGTTCGCGCTCTGCGCCGACAGCACCTCGGAGCGGAGCATCGGGATGGCCTGCTCGCTGATCTGCTGGGAGGTGGGTTCAGCGGTCTGCAGGTCCGTGACCGAGATGCCGGTGATGTGGCTGCCGTGGACCGTCACCCGGACGTTGAGCTCGCCGTAGCCGAACTGAACCATCTGCCCCCCGGCACTGCGCACGGCGCCCGCCGCGGCGGGCGCCGGGGCCGAGGCGGCCGGGCTGGCCGCCGCCGACGCGGACGACGCGGACGACGCCGATGGCGTGCCGGATGGCTGAGCCTGGCCCGGCGTGGTCGCCGATACCGGGCGGGTGTGGAAGGTGAGGACCCCCACGAACCCGGCCACCGTCCCGGCCAGGACAAGCAGCGGCGCCCGCTTCATATGTGTTCTCCCGTCCTTCAGAGAGCGAAGGCTTCGTGGTGGATGGCTTCGTCCGGCACGCCGAGGTATCTCGCCACGTCCACGACGCCGGCCACGAATGCTTCCGGCCCGCACACGTACACGTCGCGGTCGCTCAGATCGGGCACGATGCGCGGCAGCGAGCGCTCGTCGATGGCGGCCTGGGCGCGTGAGCCGGTCAGCTCGTGCAGGCGGCCGCCACGGCGCTTCACCAGGTCGGTGATCTCCGCCCGGAGCGCGAGGTCTTCGGTCTTGGTGGCCCGCAGGATGACCACGGGCTTGGCCCCGCGCGGCAGATCCTCCAGCAGGGAGCGCACCGCGGTCACGCCGATCCCGGCCGCGATGAGCACGACCCGCCGGCGCTGCTGGGCGTACCGCGTGAACGTCCCGTACGGTCCCTCCACGGCGACCCGGGTTCCCGGCTGCAGGCGGGCCAGCGCGGCGGAGTGGTCGCCGACGGCCTTGACGGTCAGCCGCACGTACGGCGGCTGGGGCAGGGCGGACAGCGAGTAGGGGTGGGCCTGCCACCACATGTCCCGGGTCAGGAAGCGCCAGAACAGGAACTGGCCGCCCGACACCGGAAGCTGGTCCACGTGCCGCCCCTGGCAGATGACGGAGACCACCCCGGGAGCTTCGGGGCGCACCTCGGTGACCCGTAGCTGGTGACGCAGGCTACGGTAGACCGGCAGCCCCACCCGGTAGGCCAGCACCAGACCGGCCGTGGCCGCCCACGCCACGGACCATACGACCTGGGTGAGCGGGTGGCCGACGAACGACGGCCCGAGCGCGATCACGTGCGCGAAGGAGAACGCCAGGGCCAGGTAGAGGTAGAGGTGCACCGTCCACCACACTTCCCGCCGCACCCGCCGGCGGATGGCCCGGATCGAGATCACCCCGGCCATGCACATCAGGCCCAGGCCGACCGTGGCGGACAGGATGTCCGGGTAGGAAAGGATGAGCGTGCCCACCTGGTGCCACGGGCCTGCCCGGGCGGCCTGGGCGTAACCGGCGGTCAGCAGGATCGCGTGCAGCACGAGCAGGGTGATCGGCCACGGGGCCAGCCGCCGGTGCCAGCGCAGCAGCCCATCCTGCCCGACCACGTGCTCCAGAAAAGGGATGCGGCTCACCAGCAGCACCATGATGAGCGCCAGATAGGTTCCGATCAGCCCGGTGAGGTTCCCGGCGAAGGTCGCTACGCCCCCGGCAGCGGTCAGCTGACCGGACGTTTCCGCCGTGATGCCCAGGGCCGTGGTCGCCCCCAGCCCGAGGCCGGCGACGACGAGCCCCACCCTGACCAGGCCCGGCCGCGGCGCGGGAGACCGGCGCAGCGCGCCGGCCCCGCGCGCTGCCGCGGCGGCCGGCCGGGCGTTAGATGCCTGCCTGATGCTCACCCGCCCAAGGATGCGGCCCAACAGTGAAAGGATCATGAAGGACTCCGCCGCACCCTCCCGGAAGACCCGAGATCCCGCCGATCCACCGGAAAACCCCGCCTAAGCGCCGACGCTTCCCGATGAGGAGTCGGTGCGGGGCCGCCGGGGCATGGGGGCCTCGTGGGACCCGGCTTCGTGGCCGGCGGAGGATCATGGGCTTGCCGCGTCGCGAGGGCTGTCAGCGGGGGGTCAGCGAAAGGTTGCTGTCGAAGGGCACCGGGGTCGTGCCGAGGCAGCCGTGCGCCATCACCTCCAGCCGCCGGGCCAGCCGGTCCGGGTCCAGTCCGCTGCGGAAGAACAGCGTCGACTGGATAGCGCCGATCGCCGCGTGCACCGCCAGTCGCAGTTCGCCGTCGGTCAGGTCGGGGCGCAGCGGGGCCAGCAGGTGCACCCACTCCTCGATGTAGTGCCGCTGCCTGCGGCGCAGCCGGCGCCGGTCCTCCGCCGGCAGCGTGCCCACCTCCCGGTGGTAGACGCCCAGCACGTCACGGTCCTCGATGGCCACGGCGATGTGGTCCCGGACCAGTGCCGACAGCGTGCCCGCGCCCCCCGCCCCGGCCTCGCCCCCGGCGGTCAGGATCTCCGCCGCGCCCGCCGCCAGCCGGTCCATCACCTGGTCGAGCATGGCCACCAGGATCGACGTCTTACTGCCGAAGTGCCGGTAGATCCCCGAGCCGACGATGCCGGCCTCGGCGCCGATATCGGCCATGGAGATCGCGTGAAAGCCGCGCCGGGCGCCGAGCGCGGCCGCGGACGCTAGGATGCGCTGCTTGCGCCCGGGGTCACGCACCCGCCGCCGGATCTCTGCCATCTAGCCAGTCTGGCAGCAGACCGCTAGAGTCGCTAGTGAAGTTCGCTTCACTAAATCAGGCTTCAAACCAAGATCAATTTATTTAACGGACGTGGGTAGGAGATATCCGCCCGGTCGAGTCGCCGCCCGCTTGAGGAGGTCGCCGTGGACTTCGGGGAGACCGAGGAGCGTCAGGCCCTGCGCACTGCGGTGGCCGAGATCGCGCGTAGCTTCGGCCCGGCGTACTACGCGGCGCACGCGGCCGAACGGAAGCCCTGCGACGAGCTATGGGCCGCGCTCGGCGAGGCCGGATTCATCGGCGTGAACATTCCCGAGGAGTACGGCGGAGGCGGAGGCGGCCTGACCGATCTGGCGCTGGTCTGCGAGGAGATCGCCGCGCAGGGCACGCCGCTGCTGCTGCTGCTCGTGTCCGCCGCGATCTCCGCCGGGGTGATCAGCGAGTTCGGCACCGACGAGCAGCGCAAGACCTGGCTGCCCGGCCTGGCCGCCGGAACCTCGAAGGTGGTCTTCGCGATCACCGAGCCCGACGCCGGTTCCAACACTCACCGGCTGTCGACCACCGCGGTCCGCGACGGTGGGGGCTGGCGGCTGTCCGGCTCCAAGTACTACATCTCCGGCGTCGACGAGGCCGAGGCCCTGCTCGTCGTCGCGCGCACCGGGGAGGCTGGCCCCCAGGGCCCCCGGCTGTCGCTGTTCCTCGTCCGCACCGATGCCCCCGGCCTCGCCAGGCATCTGCTCCCGGTCGACGTGCTGCTGCCGGAGCGGCAGTTCACGCTGCACTTCGACGACGTCTACCTGGAGCCCGAGTCGCTGATCGGCGCCGAGGGCGACGGGTTCCGCCAGGTGTTCCACGGCCTGAACCCGGAACGGATCACCGGCGCGGCCATGGCCGTCGGCATCGCCCGGCACGTGCTGACCACGGCGGCCCGCTACGCGAACGACCGGCAGGTCTGGTCGGTACCGATCGGCGCGCACCAGGGCGTCGCGCACCCGCTGGCCAAGGCCAAGATCGAGACGGAGCTGGCCGCGCTGATGACCCGGCAGGCGGCCTGGCAGCACGACCACGGCCAGCCCGCCGGCGAGTCGTCGAACATGGCCAAGTACGCTGCCGCCGAGGCCGCGCTGGCCGCCTGCGACGCCGCGATCCAGTCGCACGGCGGCAACGGCCTGTCCTCGGAGTACGGCCTGATGCCGTACTGGGGCCTGGCCCGGCTGATGCGGATCGCGCCGGTGAACCGCGAGATGATCCTTAACTACGTAGCCCAGCACAGCCTGGGCCTGCCCCGCTCCTATTAGGCAGGAGGCGACCGTGGACCTCGCGCGCAACCTCATTCAGCGCGTCAACCTCGGCGACTCGCTGACCCGCAGCGCCGCCGCCCGCCCGGACCACCCGGCCGTCGTCGATGGCGACCTGCGCTGGACGTACGCGGAGTTCAACGCGTACGTCAACCGGCTCGCGCACGGGCTCACCGCGCTGGGCTACACCCGCGCCGACGCCCTCGGCATCGCGTCCGGCAACAGCGCGGAGTTCCTGGCCCTCTACTACGCCTGTGCCAAGCTCGGCGTGGTGGCCGTGCCGATCAACCTGGGCTGGCGGCCCGACGAGGTCGCCTACGTCCTGGATCACTCCGGCGCCCGCGGCCTGGCCGTCGAGACCCAGCTCGTGGCCGGGATGCAGGAGGCCATCGGCAAGGTTGCCGGGGTCGCCGAGGTCATCGTCATGCCCGGGCTCGGCGCCCGGTACGAGCCGGAGCCCGCCGAGCGCCACTGGACCACCACCGGCGAGCTCGCCGGCCGGGGCCCCGCTGGCCAGGACACCGCTATCCAGGACACCGCGCAGGAGCCGCAGTGCGCCGTCGAGGACCGCGACGCGATCAGCTACCTCTACACCTCCGGGACCACGTCGTTCCCCAAGGGCGTGGTCGGCACGCACCTGGGCATCTACCTGGAGTCGATGTCCGCCGCGCTGGACTCCGGCTGGAACGCCTCCGACCGGTTCGCCGCGATGATGCCGATGTTCCATACCGCCCAGCTCAACGCCTTCTGCACGCCCGCGGTCCTGGTCGGCGAAGGCTGCCGATGATGTTCCGCGCCGCGCTCGACCATCCGTCGTTCGGGGGCCGTGACCTGTCCAGCCTGCGCCGCGCGGTGTACGCGATGGCGCCGATGCCCGACGCCCTGATCCGCCGCTGCCTGGACAAGTTCGGCTGCGACTTCGCGCTGCTGTTCGGGCAGACCGAGATGGCGCCGTGCGCGACCTTGTTCCGGCCCGAGCACCAGCTCACCCATATCGGCGCGGTCGGCACTCCGCTGACCGGCGTGCAGGTCGCGATCATGGGGCCGGGCGGCCAGCTGCTGCCGCCCGGCGAACTGGGCGAGATCGTCTACCGGGGCCCGTCCACGATGCAGGGCTACCTGAACAACCCGGAAGCCACCGATGCGGCGTTCGCCCACGGCTGGTTCCACTCCGGTGACGTGGGCCGGTTCGGCGACGACGGGGTGCTGTGGTTCGCCGACCGCTATAAGGACGTCATCAAGACCGGCGGGGAGAACGTGGCCTCCATCGAGGTCGAGAAGGCCGTCTACGCCGCCGCCCCGGGCGTCGCGGAGGCGGTCGTCATCGGCCTGCCGCATGAGCGCTGGTCCGAGGCCATCACCGCGGTCGTCGTGCCCAAACCGGGGGAGACCATCGACCACGGGCAGCTCATCAAGGCGCTCAAGGAGCGGCTCGACGGCTACAAGGTGCCCAAGTCCATGATCGTGGTCGACGAGCTGCCGAAGACGTCCACCGGCAAGATCCAGAAGAACGTCGTCCGCGAGCGGCACGCGTCGCACTACGGAGGCTGACCGCGTGCCCGTGCTGTCGTCACAAGTGGATACCCGTGCGGAGTCCTACCAGGCCAACCGCAAAGCCCAGCTCGCCGTGCTCGCCCAGCTCGACGAGCAGATCCGGCACGCCGTAGCCGGTGGCGGGGAGCGGTACGCCCGGCGGCACCGCGACCGGGGCCGGCTGCTGGCCCGCGAGCGCATCGAGCTGCTCCTCGATCAGGACAGCCCGTTCCTGGAGCTGTCCACCCTGGCCGCGTGGGGCACCGGGTTCGCGGTCGGTGCGAGCGTGGTGACCGGCATCGGTGCCGTCTCCGGTATCGAATGCGTGATCATCGCGCACGACCCGACGGTCCGTGGCGGCGCGATGAACCCTTACTCGCTGCGCAAGACGCTGCGCGCCCTCGAGATCGCCCGGGTCAACCGGCTGCCGGTCGTCAACCTGGTCGAGTCCGGCGGCGCGGACCTGCCCACCCAGGCGGAGCTGTTCGTGCCCGCGGGGCGGATCTTCCACGAGCTGACCGAGCTGTCGTCCCTGGCCATCCCGACCGTGGCCCTGGTCTTCGGTAACTCCACCGCGGGCGGGGCGTACGTGCCGGGCATGTGCGACTATGCGGTGCTCGTGGACGCCCAGGCCAAGGTGTTCCTGGGCGGGCCCCCGCTGGTGAAGATGGCCACCGGTGAGGAATCGGACGACGAGGCGCTGGGCGGCGCGCAGATGCACAGCCGGACGTCCGGGCTGGCGGACTACCTGGCCGCCGACGAGCGCGACGCCATCCGCCTCGGCCGCGCCATCATGGCCCGGATCAACTGGCGCAAGCTTGGCCCGGCGCCGTCCGGGACCGCCGCGCCGCCCCGCTTCGACCCCGGCGAGATCCTCGGTATCGTGCCCGCCGACGTGAAGGTGCCGTTCGACCCGCGGGACGTCCTGGCCCGCATCGTCGACGGCTCCGAATTCGACGAATACAAACCCCTGTACGGAACGAGCCTGGTCACGGGGTGGGCCCAGGTGCATGGTTATCCGGTCGGGGTGCTGGCCAACCACCGTGGCGTGCTGTTCAGCGAGGAGGCGAAGAAGGCGGCCGAATTCATCCTGCTCGCCAACCAGACCGACACCCCGCTGATCTTCCTGCAGAACACCACCGGCTACATGGTCGGCGCCGCCTACGAGCAGGGCGGCATCATCAAGGACGGCGCGAAGATGATCAACGCGGTGACCAACTCCGCGGTGCCGCACCTGACCATCAACATGGCCTCCTCGTTCGGGGCCGGCAACTACGGCATGTCCGGCCGCGCCTACGATCCCCGGCTGATGTTCGCCTGGCCCGGCGCCCGGCTGGCCGTGATGGGCGCGGCGCAGCTCGCCGGGGTGATGTCGATCGTCGGCCGCGCCTCGGCCGCGGCGTCCGGACGGCCGTTCGACGACGACGCCGACCGGGCGCGGACGGCACAGATCGAGGCGCAGATCGAGGCCGAATCGCACGCCTTCGCCGTGACCGGGCGTCTCTACGACGACGGCATCATCGACCCGCGCGATACCCGGACCGTGCTCGGGCTGGCGCTGTCCGCCGTGCACTCGGGTTCCGTCGCCGGGCGCCGCGGCTTCGGCGTCTTCCGGATGTGAGGCCCATGCACCGGCTCCTGGTCGCCAACCGCGGCGAGATCGCCATCCGCGTCATACGGACCGCGCACGCGCTCGGCCTGGCCACGGTCGCCGTCTACTCCGACCCCGACGCGGGGGCGCCGCACGTCCAGCTGGCCGACGAGGCCGTCCGGCTGCCCGGCGCGGCGGCCGCCGGAACCTATCTGCGCGGCGACCTCATCATCGCGGCGGCCCGCGCCACCGGCGCCGACGCCATCCATCCCGGCTACGGGTTCCTGTCCGAGAACGCCGCGTTCGCCGCGGACGTGGGCGCCGCCGGTCTCACGTTCGTCGGGCCTTCGCCGGATGTGATCGCCGCGATGGGCCCCAAGCTCGGCGCCAAGGATCTGATGGAGAAGGCGGGCGTCCCGGTGCTGCCCGGCGGCGAGGTCACCGGCGACACGGACCTCGACGAGCTGGTGACCCGGGTCGGGCTGCCCCTGCTGGTCAAGGCGTCTTTCGGCGGGGGCGGCCGGGGTATGCGGCTGGTCCGTGACCGGGCAGAACTGGCCGGGGCCGTGGCCGCCGCACGGCGCGAGGCCGCCGCCGCGTTCGGTGACGGGACGGTGTTCGCCGAGCGGTACGTCACCGACCCGCGCCACATCGAGGTGCAGATCGTGGGGGACACCCACGGCACCGTCGTGCACCTGTTCGAGCGCGAATGCTCGATCCAGCGCCGCTACCAGAAGGTCATCGAGGAGTCGCCGTCACCGGCCGTCGACGATGACCTGCGGGCCGCGCTGGGCGCCGCCGCGGTCGCGGCCGGCAAGGCGATCGGCTACGTCGGCGCCGGCACGGTCGAGTTCGTCCTCGACGAGTCGGGCCGCTTCTACTTCCTCGAGGTCAACACGCGGCTGCAGGTCGAGCACCCGGTCACCGAGCTGGTCACCGGGCTGGATCTGGTGGAGGTGCAGCTGCGGGTCGCCGAGGGTGAGCCGCTGGGCGCGGACGTGCTGGACGCCCAGCTGACCGGGCACGCGATCGAGGCCCGGCTGTACGCCGAGGACGCCGCTGCGGACTTCCGGCCCGCCGTCGGCACGCTGCACCGGTTCTCGGTCCCTGCCGCCACCGGTGTCCGGGCCGACACCGGGTACACCGACGGCTCGCGGGTCAGCCCGTACTACGACGCGATGCTGGCCAAGGTCATCGGGTACGGCCGGACCCGCGCCGAGGCGGCCGCCCGGCTGGCCCGTGTCCTGGAGCGGACCCAGGTGCACGGCGTCATCACGAACCGGGATCTGCTGGCCGCGATCCTGCGCGAGCCGGAGTTCCTGGCCGGGGGCACCGACACCGGTTACCTCACCCGGCACCGCCCGGCCGAGCTGGCCGCCCCCGATCCCGCGGTCACCGCCGTGCACGCGCTCGCGGCGGCGCTGGCCGGGCAGGCGGAACGCCGCGCCGCCGCGCCCGTGCTGGCTACCCTGCCGTCCGGCTGGCGCAACGTCCGCTCGGCTGACCAGCACACGAGCTACGAGGCCGCCGGACAGCGGATTACCGTCGCCTACCATCTCGCCGATTCCGCCGATTCCGCCGATTCCGCCGATTCCGCCGATTCCGCCGATTCCGCCGATTCCGCCGATTCCGCCGACCCCGGCAGCCCTGGCAGTCCCCTCAGGCCCGCCGACCCTGGCAGCCCCGGCAGTCCCCTCGGATCCACCGACCCCGGCAGCCTTGTCAAACTCATTGACCCTGGCAGCCTCTCCAGCCGTATTCATTACGGCGACCCCACTAGCCTCAGTCATCACGGTGGCCGCTTCAGCCCCAGGACCGTGCACGCCATCGTGGACGGCGAGCCGCTGGGCGGCCGGATCACGGCCTACGCCATCACCCCGGACGGCGCCGACCTGGACATTGACGGCGTCCGCCGCCGGTACGCCGTGCACCGGGTGGAAACCGCGGATGGGGCGGATGGCGCCGAGGTGTACGTGGACGGGGGCGGCGCATCCACGGCGTTCGCCGAGGTGCCGCGGTTCTCGCGGCCGGGCGCGGCCGGGCACGCCGGGTCGCTGGTCGCCCCGACGCCCGGGATGGTCGTCCGTGTCCTGGCCGCCGAGGGGGACCAGGTCATCGCCGGGCAGCCGCTCGTCGTCCTGGAGGCGATGAAGATGGAGCACACCGTCACCGCGCCCGTGGACGGCACGCTCACCGCGCTGCGGGTGGCGGCGGGGGAGCAGGTCGCCACCGGCCAGATCATCGCCACCGTGGAAGATACGGCCGATGACGCGGTGCTGACAGACGCGGTGCTGACAGACACAGCGGAGGAGAAGTGACCGTGCCCAGGCGGCCCGTCCGTATCGCGAACTGCTCCGGGTTCTACGGCGACCGGATCGCGGCCGCGCGCGAGATGCTGGCGGGGCCGATCGACGTGCTCACCGGCGACTACCTCGCCGAGCTGACCATGCTCATCTTGTGGAAGAGCCGCCGCAAGGACTCGGCCCTGGGCTACGCGTCCACCTTCCTGCGCCAGATGGAGGACGTGCTGGGCCCCTGCCTGGACCGGGGCATCCCGATCGTGGCCAACGCGGGCGGCCTCAACCCCGCGGGCCTGGCCGCCCGGCTCGGGGAACTCGCCGCCAAGCTCGGCCTGACCGCCCGGATCGCGTACCTGACCGGGGACGACCTCGCGCCGCGGATCGGCGCTCTCCAGGCCGAGGGGCACGCGTTCACCCACGCCGACACCGGCGTGCCGCTGGCCGGGGCGGACCGGCCGGTGGTCACCGCGAACGCCTACCTGGGCGGGTGGGGGATCGCGGCCGCGCTGGAGGCCGGCGCGGACGTGGTGGTCTGCCCCCGCGTCACGGACGCGAGCCTGGCCGTCGGGCCGGCCGCATGGTGGCACGGCTGGGCCCGTGACGACTGGGACGCGCTGGCCGGCGCCGTCGTGGCGGGGCACGTCATCGAGTGCGGCCCGCAGGCGACCGGTGGCAACTACAGCTTCCTGGCGGAGGTCACCGACCGGCGCTACCCGGGCTTCCCGATCGCCGAGATCGCCGCCGACGGCAGTTCGGTCATCACCAAGCACGACGGCACCGGCGGCCTGGTCTCCGTCGGCACCGTCACCGCGCAGCTGCTGTACGAGATCGGTGCGCCCGCCTACCTGAACCCGGACGTGGTCGCGCACTTCGGCACGGTGCGGCTGCAGCAGGCCGGCCCGGACCGGGTGGCGATCAGCGGCACCCGGGGCAGCCCGCCCCCGGACACGCTGAAGGTCGCGCTGAACATGCTCGGTGGCTACCGGAACACCACCACCATGGTCCTCACCGGCCTGGACATCGAGGAGAAGGCCGCGCACGCGGAAAAGCTGCTGTTCGACCTGCTCGGCGGGGCGGCCCGGTTCGGCGAGGTCGACGTGCGGCTGCTGCGTTTCGACCACCCGGACGCCCCCGTCAACACCGAAGCCACCGCACACCTGCGGATCACGGTCAAGGACCAGGACGAGGCCGTCGTCGGCCGGGCGTTCTCCAACGTCACGCAGGAACTGGCACTCGGCGGATACGCCGGGTTCCACACCACGTCGCCGCCCACCGCGGCCAGCGCGTACGGCGTCTACTGGCCCGCGCTCATCCCGGCCCGCGTCGTCACGCAAACCGTGCACCTGCCGGACGGCACATCCCAGGTCGTCCCGCACACCCCCGGCGTCCCCGCCACCTCTGCTACAGCTGCCCTCCCTGCTGCAGCTGCCCCGCCAGCCGTCACTGTCCCGCCAGCCACACTCGCGACAGACGTCACCGGCTACGTCCAGATTCCCCTCGGGCGCGTCGCCGGCGCGCGGTCCGGCGACAAGGGCGGCAACGCGAACGTCGGCCTCTGGGCGCGCAGCGACGAGGCCTACGCCTGGCTGCGCCGCGAGCTCACCGTGGAGCGGTTCCGCGAACTGCTCACCGAGGCCGCCGCCCTCGGCGTGCAGCGCTACGAACTCCCGAACCTCCGCGCCCTCAACTTCGTCGTGGAAGGGCTGCTCGCCCCCGGTGTGGCCGCCACCATCCGCCCCGACGCCCAGGCCAAGGGCCTCGGCGAGTACCTGCGCTCGCGCACCGTCTCCGTCCCGGCCGTCCTGGCCGCCGAGTTCACCTGACCCGCTGACCGGCCCGCGTATGGTTCCCTACTGGTCATGATCTCTGTCACCGAGACCGGACCGCCGGCGTGGTTCACCGGCGCCCTTTCCGCTGCTGCCGAACGGGCCCTGGTGAGCGCCGAAGGCACCTCGATCGCCTACCGCGCCTGGGGTGAGCGGGGTGCCCCGGGCATCGTGCTGGTCCACGGAGGAGCGGCTCATTCCCGCTGGTGGGATCACATCGCCCCGCTGCTGGCCGAGGGCTCGGAGCACCGGCGGGTGGTCGCCCTCGACCTGTCCGGGCACGGTGACAGCGGGCGGCGGGAGACCTACAGCCTGGACGTGTGGGCGCGGGAGGTGCTCGCCGCGGCCACCGACGCCGGGATCGCCGGGACGCCCACCGTGATCGGGCACAGCATGGGCGGTTTCGTCACGCTGCGGCTGGCCAGCCTGTTCGGGGCGCAGATCACCGGGGCGGTGGTCATCGATTCCCCGGTGCGCGACCTTACCCCGGAGGAGCGGGCAGCCCGGGAGCACCGCGCCTTCGGGCCGCTGCACGTCTATCCCACCCGGGAGGCGGCCATCGCGCGGTTCCGCCCGGTGCCCAACCAGCCCACGCTGCCCTACATCACCAGTCACGTGGCCGAGACGTCGGTGCGCGCCGCCGAGGGCGGGTGGACCTGGAAGTTCGACCCGCGGGTCTTCGGCCGGCAACAGCTGGGCGTCGCCCTGCTCACCCGGCTGGACTGCCGCGTGGCGCTGTTCCGGGCCGAGCACGGCATCATGTCCCGGCAGATGAGCGAGGTCATGTACGACCGGCTCGGCCGCGTCGCCCCGCTCATCGAGATCCCCGCCGCTGGTCACCACGTCATGCTCGACCAGCCCATCGCGCTTATCGCCGCCCTGCGGACCCTGCTGTCCGACTGGGACCACTCCCGGCCCGCCGCCTAGCCGCGGACCTCTTCGCGCGAGTCAGCCGACGCTGCCAGGGACGGGCACCCCGATGGGGGAAGGGTAGGGAATCGCGGCGGCGCAGGCCTGCGCGATGGGCGTGAGGACGCCCGCGAGTTCCTTGGTTCCGGCCGGGCCGAGGCGGGCCCACGGCCGGGACGCGGCCCGGTCCGTGGCCGCCTCGACAGCGGCGTGCGCGTCCCGGCCTGCGGGCGTCAGGTCGCCCTCCGGGCCGATCCAGCCCCGGTCGGCCAGCCGGGCCTGCGCGGCGTCCCATTGCTCATCGGTCCAGCCGCGGCCGGGCTGGATGTCCTCGCGCCGCAGGTTCAGTGCGCACCGCAGGACCAGTGCGCACCGCAGGACCAGTGCGCACCGCAGGACCAGTGCCTCGCAGCCGTCGATGCCCGCCGCCAGCAGGGCCGCGAAATGGCCGTCGCCGCGGTGCTCGCGCAGCACCGTGGCCGCCCGCCAGAGCCGGGCCAGCGCGACGTCGGGGCCGGACAGTGACCCGTCGGGCTGGGGCAGCGCGGTGTTGGCCGCAGCCAGGATCCGGCCCGCGCAGTCCAGGCCGGTGGATACCTCGGTCAGCCGGTCCGCGGCCGCGGCCGTCTCCTGGTCCAGCCCGGCGAGCAGCCGGCGCAGCGCGGCGATCGCGCCGTCCTGACGGGCCCGCAGCGCCTTGGCCGGCGACGCCAGCTGCCAGACCCCGGGGATCGCCCGGCTCACCATGGCGGGCGCGAAGTTGTAAAACGAGGCGGTGACGACCGCAGCACCCGCCGGCCCCAGCGGCGCGGCGCGGCCCGCGAAGTACCCCCGCCAGAAGCCGCGCAACCCCGCTGCCTCGAACGCCGAACGCGCCTCGGGCGCGAAGTAGGTCACCGCGTGGACCGGCTCGAACAGCGTCCACATCGAACGGGGCACCCGATCCGGCTCAGCCACGACCGCTCCTCTGCCATCATGGCCCGGGCCTGTGGTCTGTCTGGACGGCCGGGCACCGTCCGCTAGCCTACGGCGGGCGCCATCCGCGAGCCTACGGCGGGCGCCGCCCGTGAGCCTACGGCGGGCGCCGCCCGCGTGGCAGCCGCCGGCGCGGCCGGTAGCCGCTGGCCGGTACCCTGCTGCCGACGAGGGGAGTGCTGCGGTGCGTGCCGTGGTTCAGCGGGTCAGCCAGGCCAGTGTGACCGTCGACGGCCAGGTCGTGGGGGCGATCGACCAGCCCGGCCTGCTCGTTCTGGTCGGCGTCACGCACGAGGACACCCCGGACGTGGCCGCGAAGATGGCCGCCAAGCTGTGGCATCTGCGCATCCTCGACGGTGAGAAGTCGTGCTCCGACGTGGCGGCGCCGCTGCTCGTTATCAGCCAGTTCACGCTGTACGCCGATACCCGCAAGGGCCGCCGGCCGTCCTGGCTGGCCGCCGCGCCCGGCCCGGTCGCCGGGCCGCTCGTGGACGCGGTGGTGTCATCGCTGCGGGAGCAGGGTGCCCGGGTGGAGACCGGCGTCTTCGGCGCCGACATGAAGGTGACCCTGACCAACGACGGCCCCGTCACCATCCTCCTGGAGCTGTAGCGGGGCGCCCGGTAAGGGCCTAATGAGAAGGCTGTGACGCGCGAGACGCCGACGCGATGGCACCCTTTGTACGCGTTGGTGCCATCGCGTACATCCCAGTACACGCTTTGGTGCCATCGCGTACAAAGCCCCGCCTCAGGGCTTGCGGCCGATCGCGGCGTACGCGCCGACCTCCGAGGCGGCCGGGCGGGGCTGCGGCTCGTCCTCGGCCCGCCACTGCGACATGAGCTGGATACCGGGCGGGACGAGTTCGAGCCCGGTGAGGAACCGGGCGAACTGGTCCTTGGTGCGGTACTGGAATGCGATGCCCGCGCTGCGGTAGGCGCGGTCGTTCCCGGCGCCCTCGGGGTAGAAGTCGCGGGTCGGCTGCTGCACGGCCAGGTAACTGCCGGACGGCAGGGCGGCGATGAGGCGGGACACGACCCCCCACGGGTCGTCCTCGTCCGGGATGAAGTGCAGCACGCCGAATATCGTCAGCGCGATCGGCTGGGACAGGTCCAGGGTGTCCAGCAGCCGCGGATCGCGGAGGATCTTGTCCGGGTCGCGGAGGTCGGCGTGGATGTAGGCGGTGACGCCTTCGGGGCTGCTGGTCAGCAGGGCGCGCGCGTGGGCCAGCACGATCGGGTCGTTGTCCACGTAGACGACCCGCGCTTCCGGGGCGGCCGCCTGGGCGATTTCGTGGACGTTGGGGCTGGTGGGCAGGCCCGTGCCGATGTCCAGGAACTGACGGACGCCTGCGTCGGCGGCCAGCCACTTCACCATGCGGCGCATCAGGGCGCGGTTCTCTCGCATCGCCGTCGCGAGATGCGGGTTGGCGGCCATCGCCTTGGCTGCGGCCTGGCGGTCCACGGCGAAGTTGTCCTTGCCGCCGAGGATGTAGTCGTAGATGCGCGCCGAGTGCGGCACGGACGTGTCGACATCGGGTAGTTCCTCGCCCGGATCGATCCCGCGGAAGTCCCACTCCCCGGTCAACGGCCCGCCCGCCTCCCCGGTCAACGGCCCGCCCGCCCAGTCGCGCTCGGTGCCCGCGTGTCCCGCATCTGACCGCCTTCAATTCTCATTATGCCGAGGGAGTCGATCTTAATGCTTGCGGCACGTACCGCCCACATCATCAGCCCGGCGAGGCCCGCGGGCAGCGACGCGGCTAGCTGGCGCGCCCGGAGACCAGCGACGCGAAGACCACCGTGCTGCCCAGGTAGTGGCCGGTCGCGGAGTCGAAGTCGCCGCCGCACGTGATGAGGCGCAGCGCCGCGTTGCTGGTCGGGCCGTAGACGGTGCGCGACGGGAAGCCGGACTTGGTGTACTCGCGCACGCCCGTCACGCGGAAGACGGCGGTCATCCCGTCGGCCAGGCCGACGTCGATCTCCTCGCCGGGCCGGGCCGCACCGAGCCGGTAGAACACCGACGGCCCCTTGTAGGTGTCGACGTGCCCGACGATGACCGACGGCCCGGGCTGCCCGGGGGTGGGGGAGTACTCGTACCAGCCGGCCTCACTGGGCTGGCCGAACAGCGGCGGCACCTGCATCGTGCCGTCGCTGGCCAGGCCGAGGCGCAGCAGCTTCGAGCTGATGCCGATCGCGGGGACCTGCAGCGAGACGGGCACCGACTGAGCCAGCATGGGCCCGTCGGCGGCCTCCAGTTGCTGCGCGGTCTCGCCCGCCCAGGGCAACGGGACCGAGGACGCTGGGGTCCGTGAGCCGGCCGCCGCCGATCCCGGGGTGGTGGTCCCTGCTGCCGAACGGGACGGCTGCGGGGCATGCTGCTGACTGGCGATCGCCACGCCGATAGCCGATCCACCGACGGCGACGAGGACGGCCGCTATCAAGGTGACCTTCGCCCGCAGCCCGCGGAGGGCGCCGAGGTGGCCGGGATTGTCCTGCGTGCGGGCCATCGAAACTCCGATTCTCGCGGGCCTCCTGCCCGGGCCGGGCCGCCGGCGAAAAGCGCCGTTCTGGCCGAACCGGGGTCCGCCGGCCGCCGTTTCCCTTAGTAGAGCGGTAACACGGCTGTGGCTTCTGCCTCTAAGTACGCATACCGGTCCAGAACAGTTCAATGGAGGCACCATGAAGCGTCACCGCAGAGCCGTCCCCCGGCTCGCCCTCGGCGTCGCCGCGGCCTGCTTCGCGCTATCCGGCGGGCTCGTCACGGCCGCCGCGGTGGCGGGCCCGGCGCAGGGAGCGACGGCACGGCCCGCCACTACAACGGTGTCGGGCCAGGATCGTGCCTTCCTGGCCGCGGCGGCCCAGGCCAACATCACGGAGATATCGATCAGCAGGAACGTCGAGCTGAGGGTGGCCCAGCCGCTGGACAGCGTGGCCGCCCGCTACATCAGCGACCACACCACCGCGCTGGCCGCGCTGCGCCAGATCGCCGCCGGGCTCGGGGTCCCGATTCCCGCGAGCCCGAGCGCGCAGCAGCAGGCCGAGGCATCCCAGATCGAGTCGCAGTCCGGCCACAATCTCAACGTCTCCTTCGCCCAGGCCAGCGTCATCGCCCATGAGCAGGCCATCGTGCTGTTCCGGCAGGAGGTGACGCTCGGGAGTAACTGGAAGGTGAAGGACTACGCCAGCGCCGCCATGCCGGTCCTGAAGATGCACCTCAGCATGGCCCAGCAGGCGGCCTCGGAGCTGGGCGTGTCGGTGGCCGAGATGCCGCAGGGCGCCCCGGCTACCGGCGGCGGGGGAACCGCGGGGTTCCAGCAGGTCTGGCTGTTCGGCCTGGGCGGTGTGGCCCTGCTGGGCGGCCTGGGCATCCTGCTCTGGGCCCGCAGGCCGGGCAGGGCTGTCACGGCCGCCTGAGCCGTGGCTGTCTGAGCCGTGGCTGTCTGAATTGGGCGCGGGCTCCGAGCAGGCGCTCACGCTCCGCTATTACCCACTGAGCCGCTACCCACTGAGCCGCCGCGCACCTGTTGCGGTCCGCCGGGCCGTCCGCCGGGCCGTCCGCCGGGCCGTCCGCCGGGCCGTCCGCTGGGCGGAGAGCGCTCAGCTAGGTCCGTTACGTGAAAAATGATCTGGCCGTAGGCCGCGGGGGCGTAGAACTCGCCGACGGTGGTGATGCCCCGGACCTGATCGATGAGGTCGTCCTTGGCCACGTCACGCGGCGAAGAACTGGCTGATTCCCAGGCTGAGTTCCGCGGTGTCCAGGACGCCGTTATGGTCCACGTCGAGCCGGCCGAATGCGCGTTCGGCCTCCTCGGCGCTGGTCCCGTAGACCGCGGCGAGCTGCCGGTATTCGGCCGGGTCCAGGACGCCGTGGCCATCTCGGTCCGCCACTTTGATGAGCGTGGCCGCGGTGGCGCGGACGGCGGATTCGAAGCCGGGCCGGTCTTCGATGGCGCGGCTCAGGCCCGCGATGAACTCGTCCGGCGAGATCTCCTGGTCGCCGTCGGTGTCCATGTGCGCCAGCATCGCCTCGAACAATGCTCGCTGCCCGTCGGCCACCGCGCGTCCCAGCGCCGAATCGGGCGCGTGGCCGAAGCTCTCACAGAGCTTGCGGGCCAGTTCCTCGCCGTCGTGGCGCTGCCAGACGCCGTTCCCGTCGGTGTCGACGATCGCGAACCGGCATTCCCCGATCGTCCGGTGCGCGTGATCGTGCCCTCCGGGACGCCGGACCCGCCCGGCCGCCAGGCCCGCGACCACGGTGAACAGCAGTATCGCGGCGACCACGGTCACCGATATCGGGGCCGGAATATTTACCGCCCATCCCACCCCGGAGCTGTCCAGCGCCTCCAGCAGCAGTTTTACGCCAATGAAGGCGCAGACAACGGCCAGGCCGGTATTCAGGTAGCGGATCCGGTTGAGCGTCCGCACCAGCAGCACATACAACTGGCGGAGCCCCATCAGCGCCAGCACGTTGCAGGCCACGATCAGGGAAGCCCGGGTCGTGATGCCGAAGACGGCCGGAATCGAGTCGAACGCGAACATGACGTCCGCCAGCCCGATCGCAATGGCCAGCATCAGCAGCGGAGTGGCTACTGGCCGCCGGGCCCGCCAGACGATCAGGCGGTTGCCGTGATCGTCGTCGGCGTGCCGTATACGCTGCCGCAGCCATGACCGCAGCCAGGTGTGCTGCTCATCCGCGGGGCTGCCGGAGCGGCCCGAGATCAGGCTGGCCGCTGTCCACAGCAGGAAGGCGCCCATCGGGTAGAAGAGCCAGCCGAAACGGTGGATGGCCGCGACCCCGGCCACGATGAGGACCGTTCGGATGACCAGGGCCAGCCCGATTCCCAGCAGGAGGACACGCTGCTGCCGGGCCGCGGGCACCGCGAACCAGCTCATGATCAAATAGAAGATGAACAGGTTGTCCAGGCTCAGGCTGTACTCGGTAAGGTAGCCGCCGTAGAACTGACCCGCCGCCGTCCAGCCGGCCGTAGCCCCGACCGCGAGCCCGAAGAGGACCGCCAGCGACACGTAGACCGCGGCCCACCTGATCGCCCCGCGGGCCGTAGGCAACCGGTGCCCGGGCCGCCCGGTCAGCACGACCTCCGCGGTGACCGCGGCCAGCAGGGCACCCGCCATCACCGCCCAGACCCACACCGGGATCATCGCGTGGCCCGTGCCCGGTCGGAAGTCACACGCTTACTATCGCCGCCGGGGTCAGGGGCATCAAGTCATTGGGTAGCCGGACCGCCCTCGGGCTCGTCGCAGGTGGCGGCCTGCGCGAGGAGAGCCGCGGCCAGCCACCGCGCCTCGGCGGCCGTAAGCCCCGCCCAGGTTCCGCTTTGGGCCGTGGCCGTGGCGCCGATCCCGAGGCTGACGCGCCGGGCCGGGCGGTAACCGCCGCCGAGGATGAGGTGGCCCACCCGGATGTCGCGGCCGCACGTGGTCCGGAGGCCGAGAGGGCTGCCTGCGCCATCGGTGCCCGAGATCGTCGCGTCCATGGGAAGCCTCCGTACTGCTCATCGATACCCACTGGGGTACGAATAAGACAGCACGGGAAAGGGACCGCGCATTCCGGCAGCGCCTTCCGGCCGTGCATTCCGGATCGGCGGGACGGGCGCCCCGATCCGCTGGTGCTCCGCTGGCGATCCCTGTGCGGCCCGGTCAGGATGCCGGGCCGGTCGGCATGACGGGTTCGGTCAGGATGACGGGGCCGCCAGGACGGTAAAGAAATCTCGGATCCAGCCGGTGAGAAACTGGCTGGCGGGGCGGTTCTGGCCGGGGACCGCGGCCGTGAGCGGGCCGCCGGCGTAAGGCGCGATGTCGAGCTGGACCCACTCCGGGTTGATGTCCAGTTCCATCGCGATCCGCGCTCCCCGGGCGGCCAGCGCCGCCGCGAGGTCCGCGGGCGTCGCGGAGATGCTCCCCGCGTAGAGCAGATCGCCGTAGGAGTCCTGGCCGACGGCGCTGCGGGCGACCGACGCGCCGCCGCCCAGGGTGGCGCCCCACAGGCCCGGATCGGCCGCCGCGCTGGTCGGGTGGCCCCCGTAGACGAGGGGCTGCAGGTTCTGCCGGACGCTGTACACGGCCTCGCCCGGTGCGGGCACGCTGGCGCCCCAGACCCCGATCCGGGCCTGACCGGAGCGGTCGATCACCAGGCTGGCCAGGCCCGGGCGCAGGGCCGCGATGACGTGTCCCTCCTGCTCGTAGCCGCCCGCGCCCGCGGACAGCTTGAACCCCCCGTTGAAGGCGGCGAGCAGGTGCCGGCGTTCGGGGCCCGTGATGGCCGGCCCGGCCTTGACCAGCCCCGCCGCAGCCGCCCCGGGGTCCTCGCTGCCGTTGTGCAGCACGTACTGCACGGGCCCGCGGAACGCCGCCACGGTGACCACCGACCCGTCCGCCCCCCGCACCCGGGAGACGATGACGTGCGCCACCGGCGGGGCGGCCCGAGCACTGGGAGTGGCCGCGCCGGGGGTGGCCGGGCGGGACGTGCCGGCCGCGCCCTGAGTAGCCGGCGGAGTGCTGGCCCGGTGCGTCCCGTTCCCCGGTGGGGACGCCGCCGGGGAACCAGCCGGGGCCGCACTGCACGCAGTAACGGTCACGCCCAAAACGGCCAGGGCACCGGCCAGCCGCCAGATCGCGCTCACCCGCATAAGGATGCTCCATACCAGGTGACGGCATCATGAATAGACGCCGATCAATACCATCCCCGCCCGGGCCGGCGACCCGGCCGGGTGCCGATGCCGCGTTTCGGCTGAGAATCGGCGGCATTCGTTGCGCAAGGAGCGCGTTCTGCCGGTATAACCGTCCAAGGTAAGCATGCGGACATTTCCGGCGTGCTCGAGCCGGCGAATCCTTAACCAGGAGGAGGGAGGAACCCGGCGTGAGAGCTGACCTCCCCTGGTCCTCAAGGAATGTACTCACCATCGGTGCCGTCGCGGTGCTCTCCGTGAGCGTTCTGGCCGCCTGCAGCAGCGGTGGCGGTCAGGGCGGCAGTACCACGAGCGCGTCCAGGGGGCCGATCATCATTGGTGCGTCGCTGTCGCTGACCGCCAACGCCAATAACGACTTCTCGCAGGACGGTCAGTCGTTCAGGCAGGGGTATGAACTGTGGGCCAAGGACGTCAACGCCCACGGCGGCCTCCTGGGCCGGCAGGTCAAGCTGGACATCCTCGATGACAACAGCTCCCCGACCAAGGTGGTCACCAACTACCAGACGCTGATCGGCACGGACCACGTCGACCTGGCCCTCGGGCCGTTCTCCTCGTTGCTCACCGAGCCCGCGTCGGCGGTCGCGGCCCGGTACGGGTACGCCTTCGTCGATGGGGCAGGCGGCGCGCCGTCCGTCTTCGACACCCCGCAGAATCAGGCCGACCACAACGTATTCGACGCGAGCCTGCCCGTCGCCGACGAACTGGTCCCGTTCGTGAACTGGATCGCCTCGCTGCCGGCGAACGAACGGCCGAGGACCGCGGCCTTCCCGATGGCCCAGGACCCATTCGCCGACCCGCCGGTGCAGCTCGCCCAGACCCTGCTGACCAAGCTGGGGGTCCAGACGGTGTATAACCAGATCTTCCCGGAGGACCAAGCGGACTATAAGGCACCGGCCGACCAGGTGGCGGCGGACAGCCCGGACCTCGTGGTGCTCGGCTCCACGGACGCGCCCACCGTCGCCGCCTTCATGCAAGAGTTCGAGTCGAAGAACTACCGGCCGAAGATGTTCATCGCCGCGGCCGGCCCGGACGCGGGCGCCCAGTTTATTAGCCAGCCGGGCGTGGGCACGGGCAACGCGACCGGGATGATGGTGCCCGACAGCTGGTATCCCGGGGTCGATATCGCGGCCAGCAAGCAGATGGTCAGCGAGTACGTGGCGCAGTACGGCGGCAGCGTGTCCGGGATCAGCCCGGACGTGGCCGAGGCCTACTCGGCCGGCCAGGTGCTGGCCCAGGCGGTGACCGCGACCGGGAGTATCGACAACGCGAAGATCATCGCTTACCTGCACAGCGGCGTCACGCTGAACAGCGTGCAGGGCCCGGTGAAGTTCGACGCGCTGGGGGAGAATGGCGCGGCGTCGGCCTTCGTCTTCCAGTGGGAGCAGCATGGCAACTTCAAGCAGGTCCTGCCGGTCGGCGCCCCCGGCTCCGCGTCAATCATTGCCAGCAAACCGAATTGGGTCGCAAACGGCTGACCACTGACGGACGAAGTCCGCCGGACGGCGTCCGGGCCCCTTCGGCATTTCCGGCTTGGCTACGGCGGCATGGGCGGCGGGGCGAGGGCGCCGGACCCGTGAGAGCATCGCGCCCCGGAGCATGGGCATCGACCGGAACTAGCTCGGTAACAGATCATGTTTTGTCGGATATTTCGTACCTAGCCACATTAGAGTTACGGACAACCCAAATTGGTGCCGCGAGAGACCGATGGTTTGAGGGGTACCCCGGTCGCATCAGCCACCAGGACTGAGCGGCTTACTAACAGCGCGTAGCCAGCGAGGACATAAGTAGTGGGAAACCATGGGGTTGAAAGCGGCAAGCTGCGCGAAGGCAGCGTTGTCAAGCGCGCCAAGAAGCCGGCGGTCTTCCGTCTTCCCAGTTCGCGGGCGGCGCTAGCCCTGCAGAACTGGCCGGTGTCGCGGCGCCTGATCGCCGTTATCGTGCTGGCGCTGATCATGGGCCTGGTCTTCGGTGGCCTGCGGGTGGCGTCGGCGGCCGGCAGCGCGGCCCAGTTTGGCCGGGTGTCGCAGCTCGCCAACCTCGGACAGCAGGTCACCGGCCTGGTCCAGGCCCTGCAGGACGAGCGGGACGAGACGGCCGGGGTCATCCCCCTCGCCAGCACCGCCGCGGCGGCGAAGACGTCGCTGCCGCACTGGTACAGCGCGACGGACGCCGCGGCCGCCAGCGTCCGGGGGCAGGCCGCCGCCATCGGCGGCTCCTTCCCGGCGAACATCCAGGCCCGGGTGGCCACCGTGCTGTCCGTTATCAACCATCTCGGGCAGCTGCGCAGCACGGCCCAGGCCAGCCAGTCCGCGCTGTCGGTGATCGCGGCCTACTCGACTCCCATCGCCGACATGCTCTCCCTGGACGCCCAGATCGCGCAGGGCACCTCCGACTCCGGTCTGGCCAACGACGTTCAGTCGCTCAACTCGCTGTCGCTGGCCAAGGACCAGGCCGCCCAGCAGCGCGCGCTCCTGTTCAATGCCTTTTCTGAGCAGCTTTTCGCGGACGGCGAGCAGCAGGCGCTGACGACCGCCGTGTCCGTTCAGAGTGCTGACCTGACGGCATTCGGCACGACGGCCACGCCCGCGGAGCAGAACGCTTTTCACAACACGGTGGCCGGCCCGCTGGTGAACCAGTCACAGCTCATCGAGGAGTACGTCCTCAGCATCGGCAGCGGTGGCAACCCCCTGGACATCAGCAGCGCGCTGGGCATCCCCGCGGGGACGCAGACGGGCGAGGCGGCCCCCACGTGGTACGGGGCGATGTCCGACAACATCGACAAGATGCAGACGGTCGAGCTCGATGTGGCCAGGAATATCGTCGCCCGCGCCCACGTACTGCAGCGCGGCGCGGCGGAGTCCGCGGTCTTCATCGCCCTCCTGACGGTGGTCATCCTGCTCCTGGTGCTGGGCGCGACGGTCGTCGTGGCCCGGTCCCTGGTCCGGCCGCTGCGCAGGCTGCGGGCGGGCGCGCTCGATATCGCCACGGTGCAGCTGCCGGAACGGGTCCGGCTGCTGGGGGAGTCCGATGACCCCGCGGAAAGCGTGGAGGTCGCGCCGATCGATGTACTGTCCGCGGACGAGATCGGCCAGGTCGCCCGGGCGTTCGACCAGGTGCACTCGGAGGCGGTGCGGCTCGCCGGCAACGAGGCCATGCTGCGCAGCAGCTTCAACGCGATGTTCGTCAACCTGTCCCGGCGCAGCCAGTCGCTGATCGAGCGGCTGGCGCGCACGATCGACTCCCTGGAGCAGAACGAGGAAGATCCGGACCGGCTGTCCAACCTGTTCGCGATGGACCACATGGTTACCCGGATGCGCCGGAACTCCGAGAACCTTCTCCTGCTCGCCGGGCACGAGAGCGCGCGAAAGTGGAGCGAACCGGTGCCGCTCGCGGACGTGGCCCGCGCCGCGATTTCGGAGATCGAGCAGTACGCCCGGGTGGGCCTCAACATTCAGCCCGGGATCGCGGTCTCCGGGCAGGCAGCATCCGACGTCGTGCGCCTGCTCGCCGAGATCATCGAGAACGCGACAACGTTCTCGCCCAAGGAAACCCAGGTGCGCGTGTCAGCCCAGGAACTGACCAGCGGGGGCGTGCTGATCGAGGTCAGCGACAGCGGGGTCGGCGTCTCCTATGCCCGGCTGGCGGAGATCAACCGGCGCCTGGATGATCCGCCCGTGATCGACGCATCGGTCGCCCGGCACATGGGGCTGTTCGCCGTAGGCCGCCTGGCCGAACGGCACGGGGTGCGGGTCCGGCTGCGCGCCGCAACTCCGCGCGGGCTGAGCGCTCTGGTATGGCTGCCGGACAGCCTCATCGAGCGGGGTATCCGCACGTACGGGGGGTGGTCGCAGCCGTTCGCCGCTCAAGGTGACGTCCAGGCCGGGCGGGCGACCGCCCGCCATAGTGTCCCCGCGCGCTCCGCCAGCGATGGCCAGTCCATGAACGACCGGCTGGATAACGGTGCCGTGCCCGACCAGAACGGCGGCGTTCCCGCCCAGTACGGCGGCGTTCCCGCCCAGTACGGCGGCGTTCCCGCCCAGTACGGCGGCGTTCCCGCCCAGTACGGCGGCGTTCCCGCCCAGTACGGCGGCGTTCCCGCCCAGTACGGCGGCGTGCCCGCGCAGAACGGCGGCGTTCCTGCCCAGTACGGCGGCGTGCCCGCGCAGAACGGCACTGGACCGCGGGAGACGATGCAGGCCGCCAGCCAGCCGACGTCGAGCTGGTTCCAGAGCCGCCGGCCGCCCGCGGCTCCCGCGGCCGGGAACGGCAGCAGCCCGTCCGGGCCATCCCTGCCGGTGCGTGGCGGCAGCCCGTCCGGGTCCGGGGAAGCCCTGCCGGTCCGCGGCGGCAGCCCGTCCGGGGAAGCCCCGTCGGCGGGCGGCGGCAGGCCACCCGGGACCGACGCGTGGTCGGAAGGCCGCCATGCCGCCCGGATCATCTCCGAGCCGGTCCGTAGTGACCGCACGGTCAACGGGCTACCGGTGCGCGTCCCGCGGGCGAACCTCCTGCCCGGATCCGTGGGCGGCGGCCAGCCGGACAGCCGCCTGACCAGGCGTCCGGCGGCTGGTCCGGAGGCGCAGGCGGCGGCCGCGCCGGAGCGATCACCCGAGCTTGCTCGCAACCGCCTGAGCGGGTTCCAGCGCGGAGCCCGCCGGGCCGAGGGGCAGCAGCCCCGCACCGAGGGAGCGGACCGTTGAGTTACGCCCACCGCCAGGACCTGGACTGGCTCGTCACCGACTTCACCATGCGCGTCGCGGATGTCGCGCACGCGGTCGTCGTATCCGCGGACGGTGTGCCGCTGGCGGTGTCGGAGGACATCCCCGAGGTCTACGGCGAACAGCTCGCGGCCATCACCGCTGGGCTGGTCAGCCTCATGGAGGGCACGGCGCGAATCTTCGAAGCCGGGCCGCCCGCTCAGGCGCTGGTGGAGATGGAGGGCGGGCTGATGCTCCTCAAGTCGATCAGCGACGGCTCCAGCCTGGCCGTGCTGGCCGCCCGGGACTGTGACACGGACCTGGTTTCCTACGAGATGACGCTGCTGGTCGAGGCGGTCGGCGAGGTGCTGACGCCGGCCGTCCGCGCCCAGGGACTCTTAGCGTCAAGGATCAGCCATCCGCCGTTAGCGGCCGCCCGGTACAGCTGACAGGATGGCAGCATGGATAAAACGCAGCTCGAGAAGATCCAGTCAGGCCAGGGCTTCTTCGCCGCCCTCGATCAGAGCGGTGGCAGCACGCCGAAGGCGCTCGCCCACTACGGCATTGCCGAGAGCCGCTACCACTCCGAGGATGAGATGTTCGGCCTCATCCACGCGATGCGGACGCGCGTCGTCACCAGCCCGGCCTTCGACGGTTCCCGCATACTGGGCGCGATCCTGTTCGAGCAGACCATGGAGCGGGACGTGCTGGGGGTCTCGACGGCGCAGTATCTGTGGGCCGAGAAACAGGTCGTGCCGTTCCTGAAGATCGACAAGGGGCTCGCCGCAGAGCAGTCCGGCGTCCAGCTCATGAAGCCGATCGACACCCTGGACGGGTTGCTCGAGCGGGCGAACCAGCACCGGATGTTCGGGACCAAGATGCGATCGGTGATCAACGACGCCGACAAGGGCGGCGTGAACGCGATCGTCGATCAGCAGTTCGAGTACGGCGCGACGATCTCGGCCGCGGGCCTCGTGCCGATCCTTGAGCCGGAGGTCAGTATCGGCAGCCCGCACAAAGAGGAAGCGGAGAGCCTGCTCCACGACGCACTGCAAGCGCATATCGATGCCCTCCCCGAGCACGCGGTCATCATGCTGAAGCTGACGATCCCGACCCAGCCCAGCCTGTACGCCGACCTCGCCGCCGACCCGCGTGTGCTGCCGGTACTCGCCCTTTCCGGCGGTTACAGCCGCGACGAAGCATGCGAGTTGCTCGCCCGGGATCCCAGCATGATCGCGAGCTTCTCCCGCGCTCTGCTTGAGGGACTGTCCGACGGGCAGAGTGACGAGCAGTTCAACGCGCGGCTGGACGCATCGATCGCCCAGATTTACCAGGCTTCGGTGAACAAGGGATCAGCCCGCTGAGAAAGGCAGTGTCATCCCCGGCTGGCCGGGTGTCGTGGCTAGAAGTCGGTTAACACTTTAGAAACAATGCCGTCCGCGCGGCATTTTTCGGTCAACGCTCAAGCGGGAGATCCTGACGTCTGCCGGCCCGCGTCCGGTCGGCCCCGCAACCCTGGAGCGTGCCCGTGACACACCGCGTCTTCCGCCCGGCCGTGCTGGCCGCCGCGGCCGTGCTCGCCGCCGTCTGCCTCGCTGCCCCGGCCGATGCCAGCTCCTCGGCACTGCCGAGGCTTGATATCACCGGCGTCTATGTGACGGGCGTCTCGTCCGGCGGATTCATGGCCACGCAACTGCAGGTTGCCTATTCCGGTACCTTCGACGGCGCTGGCATCATCGCCGCCGGCCCGTACGACTGTGGTCAGGGCAATGTGATCGAGTTCGCCACCTGCGACGTCGGGGCCAGTCTGCCCACCCTGGAGCAGCAGGCGGTCAGCTGGTCGAGCCAGGGCCGGATCGACCCGATCTCGAACCTGGGCGGTAAGCCGGTCTACGTCTACCACGGCGCCCTCGACCCGGTGGTCAACGATCTGCTGTCCAGCTCGGGCGTCGGCTTCTATCAGCACTTCGGCGCCGGCGTCGAGTATCACGGCAACGACCCGGCAGGCCACGGCTGGCCGACTCCGGATGGCGTGCTGGCGTGCCCGCTGACCAGCGTGCCGTTCCTGATCAACTGCGGCGACGATCCCGAGGGCGAGATGCTGCGGCACTGGCTCGGCCGCGTCAACCCGCCGAACACCGGCACCCCGAAGGGAACATTGTCGTCGTTCAGCCAGGACCGCTACGCCCCGGGCGGCAGCGCTCCGGCGCTGAGCATGGACCGCAACGGCCTTCTCTACACGCCGCCGGCGTGCGCGGCCGGTGCCGCCTGCAAGCTCGTCGTTGCCCTGCACGGCTGCCTGAGCGGGGAGTACCTGCTGGGTAAGGAGTTCCCTGAGTTCGCCAACCTGGACACGTACGCCGACACCAACAACCTGGTCGTCCTGTACCCGCAGGCGATCGCCAGCGTCATCCCGGATAACCCGGAGGGATGCTGGGACTGGTGGGGTTACGATGGGCCGGATTTCGCCGTGAAGACCGCCCCGCAGATGGTCACGATCATGAACGCGGTCACCGCACTGGGCGGCTGACCGGGGCCGTCGTGGTGGCGATGATATGTCGATTAAAGCGATAGGTATTGTGGGATATGCATCGGGCAATTATCGTGGTCGATGGTGAGAAGCGTCAACGTGAAGCCCTGGCTTGCTGATCGGCGGCCGTTCCGCAGCACGAGGAGAGGGCAGCCATGTCCGTTCAGCAATCCACGGTCGACATCGACGAGTTCGCCGGCGACTGGCACCGCTGGCACCGGCAGCAGGAGGGCCGCCTGGCCGATCCGCACGGGTTTCTCGCGATCACCAATCTGCACTGGCTCAGCGGGCAGCCGCAGCGCTTTCCGGATGCTCCGGGCTCCTGGTCAACCGGCTCCGACGGCGTGACCGTCGACCTCGATGACGGCGAGGAACTGCTCGTCGACGGCGTCATCGCGCGGGGCCGGCATGCGTTCGGGGTGATCCCGGAGCGCGGCGGAACCAGCGCGGTGTGGGGGGATGCGGTCATCGAGGTCGCCAAGCGAGGCGGGCACGACATCGTCCGGCCGCGGCACCCGGACACCCCGTTGCGCACCGAGTTCGCCGGGACTCCGGCGTACCCCCCGCGCCCACGCTGGGTCGTCACCGGCCGGTACGTGCCGTTCGCCAAGCCGCGCCCGATCACCGTCGGTGCCGCGGTCGAGGGGCTGGAGCACGTCTACGACGCGCCGGGGCGGATCGAGTTCAGGCTCGGCGGGCACTTGCTGAGCCTGACCGCGTTCCCGGGGCAGGCCCCGGGCAGCTTGATCGTGCTGTTTACCGACGGCACTTCGGGCATTACCACCTACGCGGCCAACCGGGTTCTTCGGCTGCCGACGCCGGCCGCGGACGGGACCGTGGTGCTGGACTTCAACCGGGCGGTGAACCTGCCGTGCGCCTACACCGATCTGGCCACCTGCCCGCTGCCGCCGGCGGAGAACCGGCTGCCGGTCGCGATCGAGGCCGGCGAGAAGATCCCTTACGAGCGCCGCTGAATCCGCGGCCCATGGGCACCCCAGGATCGGCTACTGGAGCCCGGCGCGGACGGACGTGATGCGCTGCGTGTTGAAGCCGAGCCAGTGCATCCGGCCCACGTAGCGCGCGTGCTCGACCTTGATGCACCGGTCCATGATCACCGTCACGCCGCCGTCCTCGGCGATCTTCGCGCCCTCGGCGTTGATCACGCCGAACTGGCACCAGAGGGCTCCGGCGCCGATCGCCACCGCCTCCTCCGCGATCCCCGGCAGTGCATCGGGCGCGCGGAAGACGTTCACAATGTCCACCGGCACCGGGACGTCCAGCAGGCTCGGGTAGCACGTCTCCCCGAGGATCTCTTTCTCGCGCGGATTCACGGGAATCACGCGGTAGCCGTGCCGCTTGAGGTAGTAGCCAACGAAGTAGCTGGCCCGCAGCTCGTTGCTCGACAGGCCCACGATCGCGATCGTCTTGGCGGTGTGGAGCACACGCTGGATCGTCGACGGGTCCTGGTACCGCCCGAGATCGAGATCGGTCATGCCGTCGCCACCTTCTGGTCCGCCTTTTCCGCTGTCGCGGCGACGAATGCGAAGCCCTGCTCCAGATCCCAGATCAGATCCTCGACGGACTCGGTGCCGACCGACAGCCGCACCGTCCCCGGCCGGACGCCGGCCGCCCGCAGCTCGTCGTCGCTCAGCTGGCGGTGCGTCGTGCTGGCGGGGTGGATGATCAGGCTCTTCGCGTCACCGACGTTCGCCAGGTGGGACCAGAGCGTCACGCCGCGGATGAGGTCCTGTCCGCCGGTCCGGCCGCCGGCGCAGTCGAACGAGAACACCGCGCCGGCCCCGCGCGGCAGGTACTTCTCCGCGAGCGGCCGGTACCCGCTCGCCGGCAGGCCGGGGTAGGTCACGTTCGACGCCAGCTCGTGCGCCTGGAGAAACTCCGCGACCGCCAGCGCGTTGCCCACGTGGCGTTCCATCCGCAGCGACAGGGTCTCCAGTCCCTGCAGGAACAGGAAGGCGTTGAACGGCGAGAGCGCCGCGCCGAGATCGCGCAGGGTCTCGGCCCGGAGTTTCATCAGGTAGCCATAGGTCCCGAACGTCTCGTGGAACTGCAGGCCGTGGTAGGCCGGCGACGGGTCCGCGACCACGGGAAACCGCCCGTTGGACCAGTTGAACGTGCCCGCCTCGACGACGACGCCGCCGATGCTCGTGCCGTGGCCGCCGATGAACTTGGTCGCCGAGTGGATCACGATGTCGGCGCCCCATTCGATCGGGCGGCACAGGTACGGCGTCGCGAACGTGCTGTCCACGACCAGCGGCAGCTCGCGGGAATGCGCGATGGCCGCCACCGTCTCGATGTCCAGCACGTTCCCGCCCGGGTTGCCGATCGTCTCGGCGAAGAACGCCTTCGTGTTCGTGCGGACCGCCTGCCGCCATGCTTCGGGAGAGTCGGGATTGACCCACGTCAGTTCCACATTCATCTTGCCCAGCAGGTGCTTGAGCTGGTTCACCGTCCCGCCGTAGAGCGCCGAGGACGAGACGACGTGGTCGCCCGGCTGCAGCAGCGTGAAGAGCGCGGCCGCCTGCGCGGCGATCCCGCTGGCGAACGCCACCGCGCCGGCGCCGCCCTCGAGGTTCGCCACCCGCTCCTCGAACACCGCGACGGTCGGGTTCATGATCCGCGAGTACGTGTTCCCGTACTCCTGCAGGTTGAAGTACGCCGCAGCCGATTCCGGGTCCTCGAACACGTAGCTGGTCGTCTGGAAGATCGGCACCGCACGTGCGCCCGTGTTCGGGTCGGGCCGTTGCCCGGCGTGCAATTGCCGGGTCTCGAATCCAAACGCGCGGCCCTGCTCGACAGGCACAGTCTCGGCGCGCGGGGGCTTGTCGGTCACGAAGGCATCTCTTTCCTCGACGTCACCCGCCGGCCCCGCCTTCGGCCAGGCTGTGGCTGCTCAGAAACCGGCGGATAATGGGCGTCTGCCTCGCTTCCTCGAGCAGGAAGCAGTCGTGCCCGTACGGCGCCTCGATCACCTGGAACTCTACCGGCTTGCCGAGAGCGCGGAGTGCGTCGGCGACCTCCCCCGACGCAGACGGCGGGTACAGCCAGTCGGAACTGAACGCGATCAGCAGCGTCCGCGCCGAAACGCCCTCGAGCGCGCGGGCGAGCGATCCGCGGCCGTGCTGCCGCGCGAGATCGAAATACGTCAGCGCACGCGACGTGTAGAGATAGGTGTTGGCGTCGAAGCGCCTGACGAACGAGCCGGCCTGGTGGCGCAGGTAGCTCTCGACCTCGAACTCCGGTTCGGTGATCGTGTAGCGGATGTCGTCGGCGAACTGCAGCCGCCGGCCGAACTTGTCGCCCAGCGCCAGGGCGGACAGGTACGTGACGTGGCCGACCATCCGGGCCACACCCATGCCGGCATCGGGCGCGCGCCCGGTGCCGTAGTAGCGGCCGCCTTGCCAGGCCGGGTCACGCATGATCGCGTCACGTGCGATCGCGTTCCAGGCCACGCCCTGCGGGTGGAGGGCGTGCGTGCTGGCGATCGCCACGACGGCATCGACCTGATCAGGAAACAGGATCGCCCACTCGAACGCCTGCATCCCGCCGAGCGAGCCCCCGGCCACCGCCGCAAGCCGCTCGATGCCGAGCGCGCTCAGGAGCGCGCGCTCGGTCCGCACCATGTCCGCGACAGTGATCACGGGGAAGTCCGGCCCGTACGGCTTGCCTGTCGCCGGGTCGATCGACAGCGGCCCCGTCGTCCCGCGGCAGCCGCCCAGCAGGTTCGTGGACACGACGAAAAAGCGGTCAGTGTCGAACGCCTTGCCGGGGCCGATCATCCCGTCCCACCAGCCGAGCCCCCTGTGGGCTGCGCCGTCGCGATCCTCGGCCCCGAACCCGTCGCGCGTGCTGTCGGCGGCCGGCGTCTTCGCGAAACCCGCCGCATGGGCGTCGCCGCTGAGCGCGTGGCACACCAGGATGACGTTGTCGCGCCGGGGTGAGAGGGCACCGTAGGTCTCGTAGGCCACCCGGACCGGATACAGCTCCCGCCCGCAGTCGAGCCGCACCGGCTCCGGCAGGTCGAGGTACTGCGTTCCGACCGTTCCGGCCGAGCCGGCCGCGAGCGTCGAGGCTGGCTCCGCCATGGGGGTATCTTAGCTGGTCCCGCCCGGTATATTGTCGATCATCCCCATGGGGAAGCTTGGTAAGTGAGCGAGAGGGGCATCAGGCGACATGACGACAGCCACCAACGGAGTGAACGTACAGGCGCTGCTCGACGCGCGCGAAGTGCTGAAGGGGGCGCCCGAGGCCGCTCAATTCACCTGGCGCGCGTCGGCCAAGTGGCAGAGCGGCGTGCACAGCACGATCAAGGTCCAGAGCTTCTTCGGCCTCGGGGAGGAGCAGAACCACAAGGAAGAGTGGGTGTTCGAAGCCGACCACCCCGAGGTCTTCGCGGCGGAGGATAACGGCATCACGCCGATCGAGTACCTCCTCGTCGGCCTGGCGAGCTGCCTGACGGGGGGTATTGCGTCCGTCGCGGAGAACCGCGGCATCCAGCTGCGCTCGGTCGAGTCCACGGTCGAGGGCGGGCACGATATCCGCGGCATCCTCGGCGCCGACAGCGACGTCCGCAACGGCTACAACGACATCAAGGTGACGTTCAACATCGACGCGGACGCGTCCAGGCAGGAGATCGAGGCGCTGGTCGCTCAGTCCCAGAAGCGCTCCGCCGTGTTCGACGCTCTCACGAACCCGACGAACGTCACCGTCGAAGTCGCCTGAGGGGCCAAGCGAAGTCGCCTGGGGGCCAAGCCATCGAGCGCATCACCACGGTCGTTATCGGCGCGGGGCACGTGGGCCTCGCCGCGAGCTACTTCCTCAGCGACCAGTCGATCGACCACGTCGTGCTCGAGCGCGGCGAGGTGGCCAGCTCCTGGCGGCACGAGCGCTGGGACTCCCTGCGGCTGCTCACGCCCAACTGGCAGAGCCGCCTGCCGGGCCTTCGCTATGAAGGCCCGGATCCAGACGGCTACATGACGGTGCGCGAAGTGACCGAGTTCATCGAGCGCTTCGCCAAGGTCTCGCGCGCTCCCGTCCGGACCGGCGTGAACGTCACGTCGGTCCGGACGGCCGGCGACGGGTACCACGTGACGACAAGCCATGGCGAGATTCACGCCCGGACCGTGGTCATCGCGAGCGGCGCCTGCAACCGGCCCACGGTGCCGCCGTTCAGCGAGGCGGTGCCGGCGTCCGTCGGGCAACTGACGCCGTTCGGCTACCGCGACCCCACCCAGCTCCCCGACGGCCGCGTGCTCGTCGTGGGAGCGTCGGCGACCGGCGTGCAGCTGGCCGCCGAGCTGAGGCGGTCGGGCCGCCCGGTGACCCTCTCGGTGGGGGAGCACGTGCGGTTGCCGCGCACGTACCGTGGGCGCGATGTGCTGTGGTGGATGGACGCGTCGGGCGTGTGGGATCAGCGGTACGACGAGGTCGAGGATCTCACCCGGGCTCGGCGGCTGCCGTCACCCCAGCTCGTCGGGACCCCCGAACGGGCGACGCTCGATCTCAACGCGCTCACCTCGATGGGCGTGGAACTGGTGGGCCGCTGGGCGGCGGTCCGTGACGGCCGCGCGCTGTTCTCCGGTGGCCTGCGCAACGTGTTCTCGCTCGCGGACCTCAAGATGCAGCGCCTGCTGGGCACGTTCGACGAGTGGGCCAAGGCGGACCAGTACGCGGACGGGTATGAGGCTGAGGCCGGCCCTCCCGAGCGCTTCCCGCCGACACGCGTGCCCGAGTCGACGCGGTTGCAGCTTGACCTCAGACGCGGCGAGATCCGCGCGATCGTGTGGGCCACGGGCTTTCGGCCTGACTACGGATGGCTCGACGTGCCCGTGGTCGACGCGAAGGGCCAGCTGCGCCACGAGGGCGGGGTGGTCGACAGCCCCGGACTGTACGCGCTGGGGCTGCCCGTGCTGCGGCGGCGCAGGTCCACGTTTATTTACGGTACCGAGGACGACGCGCGTGAGGTGATCGATCACCTCGCGCGGTACCTGGCCGTGCGCCGGTGATCCCGACCGCCGGGCAGAGCCACCTCGACTAACGGCAGACCCGGCTCGCGGTCCGCGGCGGGCCGCCAGCCCGGGGCCGGCCCGAGCTTTCCGGCCATGTCGGACAGGATCTGGACGTAGTCCTCGTGCGGTTACGTACCCACGCGCTGTCGAAGCCGAGCCGCTCACCCAGTTCGATGATCTCCGGCGTCGTCTGGTGCCCGGGCCCGGGGTTGTCCCCATCGAACAGTCCGATGGTGAGAAAGCCGAGCCTGTCCAGCGCGACCCCGGGTGGCGGCATGCAGTGTCCCTTCGAGCCCGGCGTCCGCGAAAACCGTGGCGCGCCTGGATGCCATGATCTCCCACGCCGCGCGGGCGGCCAGGCCGGACCCGCCCCGGAGGGCCGTGAAGACCGGGCCGGATTACCCGGGCCATTAAGACCGGGCCGGATTACCCGGGCCAAATTAACGGGGAAAAATACCCAGCTCAATAGAGGGATTCCGGCTCTGAGACCGCACCAACAAATCACAGAAAGTGGTGGTCAGGTTACAAAAAAGAATCGAAGAGGGAAGAGCCATGGTATTCAGGAGGAAGTCCAACAGCACTGCCACCACCCTGCGCTCGCCACCGGCATCCCGGGTGTCGTTCGCCCGGGCCCACCGGGGGCGTATCGCTGCCATCGCCGCCGGGATCGCCGCGGCGGGCCTGACGCTCACTACGGTCTTCGCGTGGGGGGCATCGGCGCAGATCCACCCGCGCTGGGACAGCGGGGTCTACCTGCCGAACGCCACCCCGGCGTCCGTCGCGGCCTTTGGTGCCTGGCGCGGAGCCCCGGTGGACGTCGCCACCGTCTGGCCGGACCGCAGCACCTGGAACGACTTCATCGATCCGGCCTGGCTCTACCAGATCTGGAAGGGATCAGCGGTAACGGTGGCCTTCGGGGAGCCGATGCTGCCCGAGGGCGTCGCGGGAGTATCCATCCGGGCGTGCGCGGCCGGCTCCTACGATTCCTACTGGCGCCAGTTCGGCACGAATATCTCCGCCTACGGCCTCGGCAACTCGATCATCAGGCTGGGCTGGGAATTCAACGGCAATTGGTACATCTGGGCGGCCAGCAACCCCGCGCAATGGGTGCAGTGCTGGCAGCAGATCGTCACCTCGGCCCGGGCCACCGCGCCGGGCCTGCAATGGGACTGGAATGTCAACCGCGGCCCGTCCGCCGGGCTGGCCGACCCCACCCTGGCCTATCCCGGAAACGCCTACGTGAACACGATCGGGGTCGACAGCTACGACATATGGCCGCCCGCGACCACTAGCGGGGGCTGGAACCAGCAGCTCAACGGGACGCAGGGCCTGATGTACTGGCTCAGCTTCGCGACGGCGCACGGCAAGCAGTTCGCGGTGCCCGAGTGGGGCAGCGTCATGCCCGGCACCGTAGCGAGCGGGACCAACGCGGGCGGGGATGACCCGGCGTACGTGAACGACATGCTCGGGTTCTTCCAGGCCCACTCCGCCGTCCTCGCCTGGGAGGCCAACTTCCAGAGTCCGAGCACCGGCGGGGTCTACGGGACCGGCACGCGGGTGCCCGGCTCCTCGGCGGCCTACAAGGCAGGATTCTGAACTTGGGGCTGCCGCCGGCATCGTCGGCGGCAGCCCGCCCCGAAACCTCGGCGCGGCCGGAATAGCGCTGGCCAACCTCGCGTTCCTATATCCCGTCGGTGCGTTAGTGTCCCCCGGGCTCTAATTTATGCCTTCATGGAATACCGTCCGGCTGGAGCCATGATGCGCCTTTCGCCGTGAGGCGACCTGCGCACCGGCCACGGCACGCCCTCGCGAGCAGTCGCTCACGGGGGCGCTGTCATGTCCGGCTCCGTTCGCCGGTGGCCGGGCGATACGGAGCGCGCCCGCGGAACGAGCACTCCGGCAACTGGATTTCGAGCCGGCGCCGAGCGGTAAGGACGCGGGGCCTTGCTCAGGTGTACAGGGCTTCGGTGTCGGCGGCGTACCTGGTCAGCACGTAGTCCCTGCGGACCTTCTGCGTGGGTGTCAGCTCGGCGCCAATTTCGAACCGGCTGGGCAGAATGCGGAATCGTTTGATGCTTTCAGCCCTGGACACGGCCGTGTTCGCGCGGTCCACCGCCGTCTGGACGACGGCGCGCAGATCCGGGTCCTCGCTCAGCTCACCGACCGTCGCCCCGGCTGGTTTTCCCTGCCGCTGTTTCCACCGGGCGAACGCCTCGCCGTCCAGGGTGACGAGCGCGGCGATGTACGGGCGCCGGTCACCGATGACGACGCACTCGGCGATCATCCAGTTCTCGCGCGCCCGGTCCTCCAGGACCGAGGGCACCAGATTCTTGCCGCCGGCCGTGATGATCAGTTCCTTCTTCCGGCCGGTGATGTAGACGAACCCGTCATCATCGACCCGCCCGAGGTCCCCGGTGCGCAGCCACCGGCCATCGAACGCCTCGCTGGTGGCCTGCGGGTCCTGCCAGTACCCCTGGAACACCAGCGGCCCCTGGAGCTCGACCTCGCCGTCGGCCGCGATCCGCGCCGCGCAGCCGGGCAGCGGTCGGCCCACCGATCCGATCCGCTGGAACCTGGGGGGATTGATGGTGGCGGGGCCGGTGGTCTCGGTCAGTCCCCATCCTTCCAGGACGGTCATTCCGGCACCGCGCAGGAAGTGCCCGAGGTCTTCGGTCAGCGGTGCGCCGCCGCTGACCACCCAGGCCAGCCGGCCGCCGAGCGCCCGGCGCAGCCGTGCGTAGACCAGGCGCCCGTATGCCGCATGCCGCAGCCGCAGCCGGATACCGGGGCGCCGGCCGGCCCGGCTGTAGGCGATCGCTGTGGCCTCGGCCGCGGCGAACAGCCGCTCGTGCCCTTCCGCCTCGGCCCGCTGGCGTGCCGCGGTGACGATCTTCTCCAGCACGCGGGGCACCACGAGCAGGATCGTCGGCTGGAAGGCAGGCAGCTCCGCGGGCAGGTCACCGGGGTCGGCGAGATAGGCGGCCCGTTTGCCGGCGTGCAGCAGGCACAGGGCAACGAGCCGGGCCAGGATATGCGACAGCGGCAGGAAGAACAGGCTGGAGGCGTCCCCGGTCAGCACGCGGTCCTGGACCCCGGGCACGCTGATGACGGCGCGGACCGTCTCGGTCAGGTTGCCGTGGGTGATCATGCAGCCTTTCGGCCGGCCCGTCGTGCCCGAGGTGTACACGATGGTCGCCAGCGTCGCGGAGGTCACCGCGCCGCGCCTGCGGGCCAGCTCCTCCGCGGCGACGCCCTGCCCGGTCCTGGCCAGCGCGTCCAGGCCGCCGGCGTCCAGCTGCCAGACCGTCTCGACCTTCGCCGGCTGAGCGCGCCCGATGGCGCCGGCGAACTCCGCGTTCCCGGCGAACACCGCAACCGCGCCCGAGTCGCTCAGTTCCCAGCCGATCTGCTCCACCGACGAGGTCTCATAGACGGGGACCGTCACCGCCCCTGCCGCCCAGATTGCGAAATCACAGACGAGCCAGTCCAGGCTGGGCGCCGCCATCAGGCCGATCCGGTCACCGGGCCCGATCCCCCCGGCGATCAGGCCAGCAGCGACGGACGTGACCCGCGCGGCGAACTGCTCCGCGGTCACCGGCCGCCACGCGCCGCCGTCCTTCACGCAGAACAGGACCCGGCCCGCCTCCCGGGCGGCCCAGCCGAACACGTCATCGCATGCGTTCTCGCCCATAATCCGCTCCGCCCAGGCCAGTCGCCGGCCCGGTTATCCAGCCGGGCAGCGGCTCCGCCATCGCCCGTGACCGTGCAGGTCCCGGGCAGCACGCCGGGGTCGGCCATCGGTACCTCCCGCTTCACGACTGGCCAGAACTTTCTTGCCACCCGTCTGTCCAGGAATGCCAGATTTGCTCAACTTGCGACAGCGCCGCTGGTCCTCCCGCCCCGGGGACCTTCGTCACGGTAGCCGCCCGGCGCTCGTGGCCGGCCGTTGGCTATGCGTGAGGTTCCCATCCCGGCGAGCACGGCCCCGTTGCCGAGCACGTGGACGTCGCCGCCTTCCACGCTGGCCGGCAGATGGCTAACATCGTCGAATCCCTGGCCTCCATCGTCTTCGACCGGGCGGAGAACCGGATGCACACCATCAGGGCGGTCATGGTCGTCACCATTCCGCCGCGGCCGTCATGAGGATCGTTGCGGCCCTGGGTGGCAACGCCCTGCTCCAGCGGGGCGAATCACCCGACGCGGATATCCAGGAAACGCACGTCACCAGCGCCGTCAGGGCGCTCACGCCGCTGCTGCGCCATGACCAGGTGATCATCACCCACGGCAACGGCCCCCAAGTCGGCGTGCTCGCGGTCGAAAGCGCACGCGATCCGGAACTATCCCGCCCGTATCCATTCGACGTACTCGGCGCGCAGACCCAGGGGATGATCGGGTACTGGCTCGCGCAGGCACTGAGCAATGCAGTGCCTGATCGGCAGGTCGGATGCCTGATCTGCCGGACCATCGTCCACGCCGGCGATCCCGCCCTCGCCAATCCCACCAAGTTCGTCGGCCCCGTCTACGACGAGACAACGGCAGAACGGCTGGCGGCCGACCGCGGGTGGGCCATCCGCCAGGACGGCCCGGCCTGGCGCAGAGTCGTGCCCTCTCCCGAGCCGTACCAGATCCTGGAACTGGGCATGATCAAGCTGCTCATGGACAGCGGTGCGATCGTCATCTGCGCCGGCGGAGGCGGAGTCCCCGTCACCCGCGACGAGCACGGCGGCCTGCGCGGTGTCGAGGCCGTCGTGGACAAGGACCTCACCGCCGCCCTGCTCGCGGCCGCCGTCGGCGCCGACATGCTCCTGCTCCTGACCGACGTACCCGCCGTCATCGACGGGTATGGCACCCCGCACGCCCACCCCATCCGCCGGGCCAGCCCCGCGCGGCTGCGAGCCCTGTCCTTTCCGGCCGGCTCCATGGGCCCCAAGGTGGAAGCCGTCTGCCGCTTCACCGAAACCACCGGTCGGCCCGCCGCCATCGGCCGCCTGGACGACGCGGCCGCTCTTCTCGATGGCACCGCAGGCACGATTATCACTCCCTAGTACGGCCAGGCCCGAGCCTGCTCCGCACCGGTCACCCAGTTTCCGGGTGCCGGTGGACCGGGCCGACATGACGGGCCGACATGACGGGCAGAGCCGGACCGTCGTGACGCCGCCCGGCACGGGAGAACCTGACGGTGGCTCGGGGCAGAACGTGACGTTAGTCCGCATTTGCCCGCCCTCAGACCCTATGCGGCCCAGCTTCCTGGCCAGGTAAACGGGAAGAGAAGCGAAGCTGAGAAGGTGTGAGACGCATGACCGGGTTCTTGCACATCAACAGGGCTGTGGCGGCCGGCGTCGCGGTGCTGGGCATCGCGCTCGCGGGCGCGCTGCCGGGGGTCGCGTCGGCGGCCGGGCAGACGCCGGCGGTGGCAGCCGCCCAGGTGGCGACGGCCCGCGTGACGTCGTCCGCGTACGTGCCGGCCAAGCGCACGCTTGAGTACGGCATGCACGGCAGTGACGTTAAGGCGCTCCAGCAGCGGCTGGCGCAGCTCGCGTACTACCCGGGCGCTGCGGACGGCCAGTTCGGCTCCGGCACGCTGGCAGCGGTCTGGGCGTTCCAGGAGGTGCAGGGGCTGAGCGCCGACGGCGTCGTCGGCTCGCGCACCGAGCACGCGCTGGTGAGCCCCCGCGCTCCGCAATCGCGCTATCCGCGCGGCGGTGCGCTACGGGTGGAAGTGAATCTAGGGCTGCGGGTGCTCCTGCTCTACCGGAACAACAAGCTGGCGCTGGTCAGCCACGTCTCCTCCGGCGGCGGATATTACTACTGCAGTGATGGCTCCTGCAGTTACGCCATCACGCCGACCGGCCATTTCACGACCACTCGTTTCATGCCGGGCTGGGTCACGGTGCCGCTCGGCCAGATGTACAACCCGGTGTTCTTCATCGGCACCGCCTACGCGATCCACGGTGACACCGACGTGCCGCTGCAGCCCGTCTCGCACGGCTGCGTCCGCGTCCCGATGGACATCGCCGCCTTCTTCCACACTCTGGTCAAGTCGCCCGGCACCCCGGTGTACATCTACAACTGAGGCCAGCGGAGGGATCGTGGCGATCATGACCGGACACCCCGGGGCCGGGCAGAGGGGAGACGTTCGCGTCAGCGGCTGTGTTCCGCGTCTACCCGCCGGATCAGACCGCGTCCAAGGTGATGCCGTTCCCGTTCGCCGCCTGCGGGCACACCGGGCCGGTCTGGATGAGCGCCGGAGCTGTCACAGCCTGAGGTGCTCCTGCTGAGTAATGCCCCCACAGTGACAACGACGGGCGTAACGGGCTCCCGCGCTTACTTCCCGGCCCGGGAGCCCGCACTGCCGTGCGGATTCGTGGCCGCTTAGCGCCCTCAGGGTGCCTGCCTGGCTGCCGGGAGGGGCCGATGCTCCACCACCGTGTCGGAAGACGGGAAGAACACACTCTCGCCGCTGTCCTTCCAGCGAACCAGGTAGGGCGGTGCGCCATTGACGCCATGAACCTCGACGATGACGCCCTCACGATTCACATCGCCGACGTGACGGCCTTTGACCAGAAGCTCATCACCTACAACCGCGCGCATCTTCTGCCTCCTTCAGCCAGTGGTGCCATCACTCTGACCGTGGTGAGCCCCGGGATCAGGGGCCAAAGGTCCGCGCAAGAGGAGCCAGAGTTCCTCCCCGCCACGGTGCTAGTCAGTGCAGGGCTGCGGCGGTCTGCTCCTGAAGACCAATGTCCCGGTGGCCGGTGACGGGGGTCCCTGCCGTGGGATGCGGGCTGGTCCAGACAGTGGGCATCGAGGTGATAGCGATGGCTGAGGGTGACGG
>Ga0182014_10000026_pt1 | contig 138004 bp, 112 predicted proteins | sample 612S2DmetaG_FD_120489 | JGI IMG/M metagenome (GOLD analysis project Ga0182014, IMG submission 120489) | Permafrost microbial communities from Stordalen Mire, Sweden - 612S2D metaG | ecosystem: Environmental > Terrestrial > Soil > Wetlands > Permafrost | place: Sweden: Stordalen | collected... | reverse complement strand
CATTGAGTATGTCGCGCGCGACCGCGAGATGGGCCGGGTTTTCCACCCGGAACGTCTCGTCTGTCGCGGCCATCAGCAACCCGCCTTGCGCGGTGCGTTCGACGATGGCGGATGGCGGCGGCGTAATCAATGGTGCAAAGCGCGGCGCGACATAGCTCATCCAGGCTAGGCCGAGATGGCCGCTTTTGTCGCTGAGATTGAGAAGCTGCGCGGGATAGGCGGAGCAATAGGTCGCGTCGAAACTCTCGACGAGCGCCAGCAGCGCCGCCTTGAAAGCCGGATAGGCGACGATCGTTGGATCGGGCGCAACATTGTAGCCGGTTCCGATGCCGGCCGAGTTGCAGAGATATGGCGACGGCGCCTGTGCGCCCGCTTTAACTCTCAAAGAGAGCGAGTGCGGATTGTGCCTCATGCTGTTGATCGCTCTGGCCCAATAACCATAGATCGGCTCAGGGTCTCCATCGTCCCCTCGGACGACATTGGCCGTGATCGCCGCGGGTAAATCCGCGCGCAGTGAAGCAAGTTTTCTTGGCTTCCGATCAAGACTGAAAATCCAGTTGTCATAGGAGGGATGGATTGGTTGCAGGCGATCGACGCAGGCGAGAAAACGCGCCGCGATCACCGCGGGCGTGTCAGCGCGCGGGCCCCAGGACGCGTGAATTACGTAGGCCGGTGATTTGGTGGTCGTCACCTCCATGGGAACTACACTCATTTGATCCTCGGGTTTGGATTGGGAACGCCATTCGGGTCGGGAGCGACAATGATTTTGATCTTCTTTAGCTCGTCGAACTCATCAAACACCTCACGGGCATGATCAGCCGCCGCCTGCTCGTGAAAATACCACTCGATCTGACGACCGCCGCTTGCGCGGACTTGCCTCGTCGCTTGTTCAATCCAATCAGCGTCGATATTATCACTCATGAACTTGCTCTGCCGTACGCCCTCATAATGTCCTTTGGCCTCGATCATCGCGCCATCGGATTCGCGGCAATCGTCATAGTCAACGATCCTACCTGTCTCCGGGTTGGTAAGGCCAAAGGTAAGCGTTGGCGGCAATTGCGGCTGGCGTTGCGGGTTGACGACGCTTCTGACGAATTGCTCATATTGGATGTCAAAGAGACGACGGCCCGCAATGCTTTGCGGAGCTGGCGCTGGACAAAGCTTCGGCTCCTCGCGCCTGGCGTCCGTAGAGGCTTCAGCGCCGGTCTTTACGCCCGCTTGGTCGCTTTCCTTCGCCTTTATCGCTGCATGCAAAGCGTCGGGATCGATGACAATGCTGCCGCCGGCGGCGCGCGCGATTGGCCGGCCAACCGCGTCGCGATAGAGGCCGCCAACTCCGAGGCGGGCGGCGACGACTGTTTCGCCCGCCCGCGCGATCCGCAGCATGCCTTCGTCGTGGTTGATCTTGTAGTTGAGGCCGCTTTCGCCCGGAACGGCGCCCTGCGCGAAGAGGGCGCCATTCGGCGAGGGAATGAAGATGAGGCCGAGGGCGGCGACCGCTCCCACGAAACCTGCCGCAACCGCGCCAAGGCCCGCGAGCGCATCCGCGCCGAGAGAGCCGAGGATCGTGCCTTCCACGGCGGCGTCGCCCGTCGCCGCCACGCCCGCCGCGCCCACGGCTGCGGCGGGCGCAAGCGACAAGGGGTGCGCAAAAGCGGGGTCTGGCGCCGGTTCCTCGGCGTAGGACAGATAGCCGCCGCTGTATGCGCCCGCCGGGCCGCCTCCGGCTGATCCTCCTGCCGAACCAAAGCGTCCACTCGCCCGGCCATTGCCGGCCGGAACGCGCGGCTGATCCGGGCTGTATTTTTTCAGCCCAGCCGGCAGGTCGAAGCCCAATTGCTTGCAGAGTTCGCGCGGCGAAAAACCAGAGGCCATCAGGCGGTCGGCGAGATGGAGCCGGAACGCCTGCGCCTCGTCGATCCGGGGCAGAGATAGCTGCGTGAGATAAATCTGTGCGAGGCTCTTTTCGCCGTGCGACCAGAGAGCGGACGCATGGCGCAGCTTGCCGAGCAGCGCGATGTCGACGGGCGCCAGGAAAGTCGCCGTCAGAGCCGCCAGAATGCGGTCTTCGCCGGAGAGATCGAGCCCCTCCGCGCCCGTCCCATCGCGCCGCATCGGCGCCAGAATGGTCCCCGCGCCGAGCGCGAGGCCGGCGTCGGTGAAGGCCATCGATACATGCAATGCGCGCCGCTTTCGCAGCGTCAGAAACTCGCCTTCAAACCGCTCGACGACGCCCACGAAAACCCCCGCCCGGATGATTGAGATCAGGGGCGAAGGGTCGGCGAAAGCGCGCCGCCTGTCAAAAACAGAACGTGAACAAACCGGCGAGGCAAAACGGTAAGATGGCGGCGCAGGTCGCTTTTCGAAGCTGGTCTCCTACCCGCCCCGCCGGAACGCGCCGGGCGCGCAGCCGAATTGCTGTTTGAAGGCGCGGCTGAAATGCGAGGCGTCGCCAAAACCCCGGCGGAAGGCGATTTCGGCGATGCGCGCGCCGGCGCGGCGCGGGTCGCAGAGGTCTTTTGCGCATTGCTCCAGCCTGCGCCGCCAGACATGGCGCATGAGGGAGGTTCCTTCCTCGCCGAAGAGGCCGTTGAGATAGCGCGCGGAGAGGCCGGCCCGGCGCGCGATCATGGCGGGGTCGAGAGCTGGGTCGGGAAGATGCTGTTCGATCAAAGCCTTGACGCGAACCATCGTGGCCGCGCGGCTGCTCGACAGCGCGAAGGGCGCCGGGCGCACGGAGGCCGCCGCCAGCGTCAGCAGATCGACCGCATGGTCGGCGAGCGCTGAACTTTCATGCGCCGCCAGGGCGCCCGCGCTCTGGCCGCAGGCGCGCATGAAGTTCGAGGCCACCGCGCCGATGCCCTCGGCGCCGGAAATGCGCAGGGCGGCGCAGCGCTCAATTCCCGCCATGCGCGCCCGCAGAAGGGGCCGCGGGACCGACAGAATGAGCTTTGAAAAATCCCCCCGGCAATGGACATGGTGCGGCCGCGTCGCGTCATAGATCGCCATGTCGCCGGGCTGCAGCACGGCCTCGTTGCCGTCCTGCTCCAGAACGTAATCGCCGGACAGCAGGACGACGGCGAGATAGGCGTCATGGCTCGAAAGATGCGGCTCGAAAGGCCTGCGCTTAAGACCGATGCCGCTCGAGTGGATGACCGAAAGCCGCAGATCGTCGAAGGGATAGATCGCAAGATCCTGCGACAGCGCCTGCCGCGCCGGCGAGGTCACCTCGACATTGGCGTATTCGCGGCAGATGACCTCGCGCAGCCAGCCGGCCCGCTCGCGCGGCGGAATATCGCTCGTCGATAGCTTCAGCGGCTGCGTTTCGCGCTTGTCGGGCGAGGAGGGGAGCAGGGTCATCGCGCATCTCGTTGCGAAAGGCCGGAGGCCGCGCGAGCCGCCGCAGTCAATTTTTTGTTCCGCCTCGCGCCAGCCGACTATCGCGCATCTCGCTATAACGAGGCAATGGCCAAGGGTGGAGGCGCCCCGCGCGACAAAATCGGGAGGAACTCAGGTGAAACAGGACCCAAGACACGCCGGCAATGTCGTTTTGCTGCGCGGCGCCTGCCTCTGGCTGCTGGCGGCATTGGTGCTGGCCTGGTGCCTCGTTGGCCTCGATTTCGGCGTCCCCTTCGTCAAGGCGATCTTTCCCGGCAAGTTCACGCGCGTGCTGCAGGCGCATCTCGACTTTCTGATCATGACCGCGCTGATCCTCGGCGTCTATGCGGCGAAGATTCCGCTGCCCCGGACGGTGCGCTGGGCGATGGTCATCGGCGCCTTCACCAATTCGAGCCTTTTCGCGCTGCAAGGCGCTTTTCCCGTTCTCGACGGCCCGACGCCGGCGCCCGGACTGCTCGGGCCGGCCTTTCTCGTCTATCTGCTGTCGAGCCTTCTCCTCACCAGCTATGGCTTCGGCAAGGCGGCGGTGACGGTCCTGCGCTCGACATTCGACGCGAGGCCGCTTGGCTGAGGCTGTAGTTTGGCGTTGTCCAGCGCTTCCTCAAGCCGGCTGGGCGTCGGGCGGCCAGGGCAGCGCCTCGAAGGGCGCGAGGGCCGTGAGTATGTCGCGCGCGACCGCGAGATGAGCTGGGTTGTCCACCCGGAAGGTCTCCGCCGTCGCCGCCATCAACAGCCCGCCCCGCGCGGTGCGCTCGACGATGGCGGACGGCGGCGGCGTGATCAGCGGCGCAAAGCGCGGCGCGACATAGCTCATCCAGGCGATGCGCAGGTTGCGGGACGGATCCCAGAAATCCATGATCTGCATCGGATAGGCCGAGCAATAGGTCGCGTCGAAACTCTCGGCGAGCGCGAGGAGCGCGGCCTTGAAGGCCGGATAGGCGATGATGGTAGGATCGGGCGCCATGTTGTAGGCGGTGCTGATTTCAGCAAAATTGCTGAAAAACTTCGAGCGAACCCATGATCCGGCTTGCACGCCTATGCGAAGCGAGCGCAGCGTGCGTTTCATGCTGCTAAAGGCGCTCGGCCAATAGCCATAGATCGGCGTCGGCTCGCCGTCGTCTGCTCGCGCGACCCGCGCGGCGACAGCCGCTGCGAAGTCTTTTCGCAACTCATCGAGCTTCTTTGATTTCCCGCTAACGTCGCCGGTAATCCAATTGTCATAGGCGGGATGGATCGCTTTCAGGCGATCGACGCAGGCGAGGAATCGCGCCGCGATCGCGTCCGGCGTCTCGACGCGTGGCCCCCAGTCGGCATGGATGTAGTACTCGGGAGCGTTGCTCATTTGATCCTCCGATTAGGATTTGGAATTCCGGCGGGATCCGGCTGAAAGCGAACTGTGATGCGGTTCAGATTCGGATTTATCTGGAAGATCCTTCGAGCAAGATCCGCCGCCGCCTGTTCGTGGAAATACCACTCAATCTCCCGTCCGCCGCTAGCCGCAGCTTGGCTCTTTGCTTGCTTCGTCCATTTGTAGGTGAGGATGTCGACGCCTTTTTCCCAGTCTGGCCTCATCATCTCTTCATAATGCCCCTTGGCCTCGATCATCGCGCCATCGGATTCGCGGCAGTCGTCGAACTTGACGAGCCGGCCCGTCGCCGGATCAGGCAAGCCGAATGCGAGTTCGGGCGGCAGCTGCGGGCGACGCTGCGGGTTGACGATGTCGCGGACGAATTGCTGGTATTGAATATCGAATTCCTTGCGCCCGCCTGCCTGGTCGTCAACCGGGGCTGGACAAAGCTTCGGCTCCTCGCGCCTGGCTTCCGTCGAGGCTTCGGTGCCGGTCTTTACGTCCGTTTCGTCGCTTTCCTTCGCCTTTATCGCTGCGTGCAAAGCGTCGGGATCGATGACGACTCGATCGCCGACAGCGCGTGCGATCGGCCGGCCAGTCTCGTCGCGATAGAGGCCGCCAGCTCCCAGGCGGGCGGCGGCGACGGTTCTGCCGGCCCGCGTAATCCGCAGCGTGCCTTCGTCGTGGTTGATCTCAAAATTGAGGCCGCTTTCTCCCGGGACGGCGCCCTGCGCGAAGAGGCCGCCATTCGGCGAGGGAATGAAGATGAGGCCGAGGGCGGCGACCGCTCCCGCGAAACCTGCCGCAACCGCGCCAAGGCCCGCGAGCGCATCCGCGCCGAGCGAGCCGAGGATCGTGCCTTCCACGGCGGCGTCGCCCGCCGCCGCCGCGCCCGCCGCGCCAAAGGCTGCCGCGGGCGCGAGCGGCAATGGGTGCGCAAAAACGGGGTCGGGCGCTGGTTCCTCGGCGTAGGACAGATAGCCGCCGCCGGATGCGCCCGCCGGGCCGCCCCCGGCTGAACCGCCTGTCGAGCCAAACCGCCCGCTCGCACGGCCATTGCCGGCCGGAACGCGCGGCTGGCCCGGGCTGTATTTTTTCAGCCCCGCCGGCAGTTCGAATCCCAATTGCTTGCAGAGTTCGCGCGGCGAAAATCCCGATGCCATCAGGCGGTCGGCGAGGAAGAGTTGGAACGCCTGAGCCTCGTCGATCTGGGGCAGAGATAGCTGCGTGAGATAAATCTGTGCGCGGCTCTTTTCGCCGCGCGACCAGAGGTCCGAGGCGTGACGCAGCTTGGCGAGCAGCGCCGCGCCGACCGGCGCGAGGAAGGTTGCGGTCAGCGCCGCCAGAATGCGGTCCTCGCCGGAGAGATCGAGAATCTCCGCGCCCGTCGCATTGCGCCGCATCGGCGCCAGAATAGTCCCTGCGCCGAGCACGAGGCCTGCCTCCGCAAACGCCAGCGATCCATGCAATGCGCGCCGCTTGCGCAGCGTCAGAAACGCGCCTTCAAACCGCTCGACGACGCCCACGAAAACCCCCGCCCGCATGATTGAGATCAGGGGCGAAGGGTCGGCGAAAGCGCTCAGTTTGTCAAAAACAGAACGTGAACAAACCAGCGAGGCAAAACGGTAAGATGGCGTTGCGAACGCTGTCCCGGGTCTGTCTTTGCGACCCTTCGCCGGCCGCGCTCAGCCCTTCGGTTCGGCCTTGCTGAACAGGAAAGGCGCGACGTCGCGCACGCCGGGCGCCCGGCCGACCGCGTAGGGCATGGGACGGCAGACGGCCATGGCCGAAAGGCCGACGCGCGCTGTCAAAAGCCCGTTGAGCACGCCCTCGCCAAGGCGCGCGGAAAGCTTCGCGGCGATGCCATGGCCAAGGAACTGCTGCACGATGCTGTCGCCCGCCGCCATGCCGCCGGTGATCGCAATATGCGCGCCGATGGAGCGCAGCACCTTGAGAAAGCCGAAGAGGCCGGGCCGTCCGCCATAGATCGCCGAGATGCGCCGGATCAGGCGGATCGCCTGCGCGACGACAAAGACGACGTCGATGATCGCGCGGGGCGCGATTGCCGTCACCATCGAAACGCGTCTGGCGGCGCTGGCGATCTCCTGCCGCACTTCGAGATCGAGCGGATGAATGAGGGTGCGCTCGGCGATGTCGATGAGATCGCGGCCATCGACGATGTCCTGCGCCAGCTCGCGCAGCTGGTCCCGCGCCTGCGCCGTTTCCGCCCGCGCCGCGTAAAGCGCGCCAAGTTCGCGCACGAGGCGCCGCGCGTCCTGGAAATCATCCTTCTCGCGCGCCCGGGCCAGACCGAGGTGAAGCTCGGCGATGCGCGACTGGCGCATGATGCCCGCGACCTCGCGGCCGGCGAGCACGAAGAGCGCAAGTCCGGCGAGGCCCGCCAGCGCGAGGCCGGCGACGCCAAGCGCCGGGGCGCGGGCGAAAAGGTCATCGACGAGATGATTGAGCCAAAGGCCGAAGCTCAGGGCTACGAGGCCGCCGGCGGCCGACCAGAAGAGCCCCGCCCAGGACAGGAACCAGTGACGGCCAATGCCCTTTTTCTGGGCGACTTCGACGGCGGCTTCGCCCGCGTCGACGTCCTGCGCTTCCATCGCCGCCTCGACCTCGGCCTCGTAAGGGTCGCGGGCGGGCTCGATCAGCACCGGCGCACGGGGCTCCGCCTCGCCCGACCGGACTTGAAGATCCTGCAGGCGGAATGCGCGCGGACGTTTTGAATCAGCCATTCGAGTCATCCATTGCGGCGCCTCCTGAAGCGATGCGGGGTCACGTCAATTTATCGCCGATGAGAAACTGCAGCGCGCGATCAAAGCGGATATGGGGCGCTGGCAACGCCGTTCCATCCGCCGCGCGGGCGAGGACGGGCGGACGAAAACGCACGAAGCGATAATCGATCTCCGGGGCTGGCGAGGCCGCGGCAATCGCGGCGTCACGAAACACGGCTTTGGGATCGGCCGGAAGTTCGCCCGGGAAGATCGCCGCTTCCGTCTCGCCGTCAAAGATTTCGCCGCCGATGCGCTCGCCCTCGATCGGCGTCCCGATCACGGCTTCGAGCGCCGGGCCGCCATGGCCATCGACTTTGGCCTCGCGCGTCGCGCGCACGGCGGCCAGCGCAATCACGTCGACCTCGGCCCCGACGCCCTCGACGCGTTTGATCGCCTTGGCGGTCAGATGGCGCAGGATCGCCTCGAGGCGGTCATGGCTGGTGTGATGCAGGTGATCGGCCTTCGTCGCCGCGAAAAGGATGCGGTCGATCCTCGGGCGGAACAGCGCCGACAGAATGTTGCTGCGTCCGGCGCGGAACGCCGTCAGAACGTCGGCGAGCGCGGTTTCGAGATCGCGCATCGCGGCGGGGCCGGCGTTGAGCGCGGCCAGCGCGTCGACGAGGACGATCTGCCGGTCGAGGCGCGAAAAATGATCGCGGAAGAAGGGTTTGACGACATGCGCCTTATAGGCCTCGTAGCGGCGCTCCATCATGGCGGCGAGCGAGTTCGGCGCGAACATGTCAAAGGGCTCGACGGCGAGCGGCGCGAAGGTCAGCGCCGGCGATCCGGCGAGGTCGCCCGGCATCAGGAAGCGCCCCGGCGGCAGGCTGGAGAAGCCATATTCCTCGGCCCGGCAGGCGCGCAGATAGGCGGTGAATAGTTCGGCCGCCTCGCGCGCCTCGGCTTCGTCGAATTTCGCCCGCGGATCATGCTGGGCGACGTATCCCCGCCATTGCGCGGCAAGCGGCGCGCGGGCGGCGGTGGCGGCGGCCTCGAAGGATTCCTTTGACCATTGCGCAAAGGATTTTGCGAGCAGCGGCAGGTCGAGCAGCCACTCGCCGGGATAATCGACGATGTCGAGAGTCAGAAAATGGCGTCCGGGCCGCAGGCCGCCTTTCTGCTGGTAGGCGAGGCGAAGCCGCAATTCCGAAATGCGCCGTGTCGATTGCGGCCAATGGCGCGCCTCCGCCCGCCCGCCGGGCCCGGCCAGCGCGTCGATATGTTCTTCATAGGCGAAGCGCGGCACGTCATCGTCGGGCTGCGGTTCCAGCGCGGCGCCGATCAGCCGCCCCTCGGCGTGAACGCGAAACACCGGCAGCGCATTCTTGCGCCCGCGCAGGGCAGGGCCCGCCGCCTTGGTCAGTTGCTCGATCAGAGCGGTGATGAAGACCGTCTTGCCCGCGCGGGAGAGCCCCGTGACGCCAAGGCGGACATGCGCGCCGGCGGAAAAGTCGACAACGCTCCGCGCGATGGCGCGGGCTTCGTAGAGAAAATCCGGAATGAGTGGCAAGTGGAACGTCCGGCTGACTTCAGGATCTGGGAGCGCCGGCGCGCCGCACGCCATGCGACAAATCAAAGGGCGCAGGTGAAATCAAGCGCTTTGAAAGGCGCGCGCTTCATTTGGCGTCTCCGGCGAGCGCCGCCGCGCTGGACCGCCGCGCACTGTCTTGCCGCGCTTCCGCTTCGATCGCCGCGGCGATGAGATCGCCGCGCACGCCGAAGGGGCCAATCTCGACCTTCGCCATGTTCTGCAGGACGAGGGGGAGATTGGCGCCGGGCGCGCCATCCGCCGTGAAAAGCAGCAAATCATCATCGGGGCCGGCGCCAATGCCTTCGACGGCGCGCAGGGCATATTGGCGGATGCGCGCGCCATCGTCGGCGCAGGCGAATCCCGCCGAGGGCGTCGCGTACATCGGCGTCGCGTACATGGGCATCGCGATCAGAGCGGCGATCGTCAGAGGCGTTTGCGCTGGCGCGCGCTCGCCCATGCCAACGGCGATCTCGGGGGCCGGCATCAGCTTGATCGGGCGATCGGCGACGATGGATCGCCGCGCTTTCGGGGCAACCGGAGCGCCGCGCGCGCCCGCTTGTCGTGGCTGTGCGAACCCCGGCCGGTGCGAGGCGAGCCAGCGCGCCCGCAGCGTATTGGCGATGCCATGAGTCGCGAGATGGTCGACGCGCATGGGGTTTGACCTTGCCGCGGCGGCGAAGGCGCCGCATTGGGCCGGCGCCCAATGCGATATGATCGCCTGAGCGGTGTGGCGTTCATAAACGAGGTAATAGCGCCGCAGCAGCATGACCGCGACCATGGCCCCCTCCAGTGCGGAGGAGAAGGCGACATGGCCATCCGCATCGGCGGCGATCTCGCCAGCCCAGCCGGCCCGTTTCACGCACCAGTAATTGTTGAGCTTTATGCAGCGCGGCGGCGCCGGCGATTCGCTTGCGAGGAGCCGCGCCAGCGATTGCGGCGGCGCATCGAGCCGTCGCGCGGCTTCAAGACGCCAGTTCGATACGAGGCGCGCGCCGGGGCTGAAAGAGGCCTTTCCGGTCCAGGCGGCGCGGGACATTTCCTGCAAGGCCGCCCAGTTTTGCGCCGGCGCCCCGAGCATCGCATCGACTTCGGTTGGAACCGCCGCACTGACGGCGAGCGCGAGTAGGCTGACGATTTCCAGCAGCATGCGGATCCCCGATCTGGCGCAATCGATCTTGGGGCTGCGCCCCGTGCGGTCAAGCGCCTTCTTCGGATTTTTGCAGCGCCGCCGGCGTGATGAAGCGTTCGAGGCGGCCGCGTTCGCGACAGGCCTTGCGCCAATCGTTGGCTTCGAAGGCGATGACCGCGAGACAGGGCGCTGGAAATTGCATGCGCAGCCGGGCGAGATCGGCCGCGGCGCCCCGTTTTGACAAGGCGTTGGCGGCCTCCGCGAGACCGGGATTATGGCCGACAATCAAAACGACGCGATCCGTCGCCGGGGTTTCCGCGAGCAGCGTCAGCAGCGTTTTCACGCTCGCCTGATAAAGCTGAGCCGTTTCGACGCGGGCGAGGCGCAGGCCAAGCGCGGCCTCGACCTCGTCCAAGGTTTCGATCGTCCTTCGGGCCGGCGAGACAAGCGCGAGGTCAGGTTTTTCGCAGGACGCCTTGAGATAAGCGCCCATTCTCGACGCCGCGGCTCGGCCGCCAGCCGTCAACATCCGGACCATGTCGACGCCGCCGGCGGTGGGGACGGCTTCGGCATGGCGGAGGAGAAGAAGCCGAAGCATGTAACGAGGCGCAACTCTTGTGGGAAGCTGGAATGATCAAGTCTCGCATGTCTTTATGACATGGAAAAGCGCTTCTTCGCTCCAGCCGCATCGTCGTCGCGCCCCGTCTATCCTCGCATCCGCGCGATGCCGCAGCAAAACGGGCGCGGTGACGCGCCGTCCGCAGCCATTTCCGACCGAAAGGATCGTTTGGCCGCAGAGCAGCCACCTCGGATTCAAGAGCTTGAGCGCTTTCACGCCGATCTCGGCGATTCACTCTGACCGGAAGTTGGCTCGGAATTCTGAAACGGCCGCGACAGCCGCTCGGCCTCCGCCGCCGCCTTTTCGCCCGCTTCCTCCGTCGTCTTCAACGATTTCGACCACAGTTCGGCGTAGCTCTTGCTCATGTCGAGCGGCAAGGATGTAAGAAGCTCGCTGAAACGGCGCGTATGCTGCAGAACATGCTCCACCGTTTCGCGGACATAGCCGGACTGTATCGCGAGCACTTCCGCCAAGCCGCGCGCGTTGCGCAGTTTTTCGATCGTCTCCTTCGCGTGTTCGATCGATTGCTGCGACATCTCGTTGAATTCCGATGTGAAAGCCTGCAGATTTCGGGTCGCGGCGGACACGCCTATAGCGCTCAAATACGCGGCGCTATTGGCTTCATGCGAATTGATGTCAGACATAGCTGTCTCCCTTGGACTGCGTTCGCCGGGGAAACCTTTCAAACGCCGATCAGTTGCGTTCACGGCGAGACTTATTGCAGCGCCGGCGTCTGTCAGGCCGCGCTCAAGCTCGCCCGCAACGCATCGCCGACCGCCGTCAGGGCCGCGTCGACCCCGGCGCCGTCGGGGCCGCCGGCCTGCGCCATATCACGTCGGCCACCGCCGCCTTTGCCGCCAAGCTTGGCCGCCGCGAGGCGAACAAGGGCGACGGAGTCGAAGCGGTCGGTGAGGTCGGCGGTGACCCCGACGACGATGCCGGCCTTGCCTTCCTCATCGACGCTGGCGATCGCGACGACCCCGGAGCCGACAGTCTGCTTTGCTTCATCCGCGAGCGATTTCAGATCCTTTAAGTCAATTCCCGATACGGCGCGTCCGAGGAACTTCACGCCGCCAATCTCCTGAAGGAGGTTCGCGCCGCTCTCGCCCGTTCCGCCCATCGCCAGCTTCTTGCGGGCGTCGCTGAGGTCTCGCTCCAGCTTGCGCCGCTCCTCGATCAGCGCCGTGAGGCGCTTTGGCGCGTCGTCTTCGGGGCTTTTCAACAGGGTCGCGACGTCGCGCAGCTGCGCGGCCCGCGCATTGAGGAAATGACGCGCCTCCGCCGCCGTCTTCGCTTCGATGCGGCGCACGCCGGCGGCGACCGCCCCTTCGGAAACGATCGTTATGAGGCCGATGTCTCCGGTGCGCGCGACATGCGTTCCGCCGCAAAGCTCGATGGAAAAGGCTTGATTGGCGGCCTCGTCGCCGCTTTCGTCCGGCTCCTGCGCATAACCCATTGAGACGACGCGAACTTCGTCGCCGTATTTCTCGCCGAACAGCGCCCGGGCGCCCGAGTTCTTGGCCTCTTCGGCGGCCATCAACCGCGTCACGACGGGCGCGTTTTCGAGCACGGCGCGATTGGCGATATCCTCGATGCGCGTCAGTTCGTCCTCCGAGATTGGCTTCAAATGGGTGAAATCGAAGCGAAGGCGATCGCTGGCGACGAGGGAGCCTTTTTGCGCGACATGATCGCCGAGGACGAGGCGCAGCGCTTCGTGCAGCAGATGCGTCGCCGAGTGATTGGCGCGGATCGCCGCGCGTCGGGCGTGATCGACGGCCAGTTCGAGCGCGAGGCCAACGCTGATCTCGCCTTCCTCCAGCGTTCCCTCATGCACGAAAAGATCGCCAAGCTTCTTCTGCGTATTGGCGACGCGGAAGCAAACGCCATTGGCCCGCATGATCCCGGTATCGCCGACCTGGCCGCCGGACTCGCCATAGAAGGGCGTCTGATTGAGGATGACGACGCCGCTCTCCCCGGCGCGAAGCCGATCGACCTCGCGCCCGTCCTTGACGATCGCTGCGACGACGCCTTCGGCGCGTTCCGCCGCATAGCCGAGAAAATCACTCGCGCCCGCCTTCTCACGGATCGGAAACCAGACATTTTCGGTCGCCGCCTCGCCGGATCCCGCCCATGCCTTGCGCGCATCGGCGCGCTGACGCGCCATGGCGGCTTCGAAGCCTTCGACATCGACGCCGAGCGAACGGGCGCGCAACGCGTCCTGCGTCAGGTCGAGCGGAAAGCCGAAAGTGTCGTAAAGCCGGAAGGCGACCTGGCCGGGCAGCACGCCGCCCGCTGGAAGATCGCGCACGGCCTCGTCAAGGATGGAAAGGCCGCGAGCCAGCGTATCGATGAAGCGCGTCTCTTCGAGCCGCAATGTTTCGACGATCAGCGGCTCCGCCCGGATCAACTCCGGATAGGCCTGTCCCATTTCGCGCGACAGCACCGGCGCGAGGCGCCAGAGCAGCGGCTCACGCGCGCCGAGAAGTTGGGCGTGGCGCATGGCGCGGCGCATGATGCGGCGCAGCACATAGCCGCGGCCTTCGTTCGAGGGCGTGACGCCATCGGCGATGAGGAAGGCCGAGGCGCGCAGATGATCGGCGATGACCCTGTGGCTGGCCTTCTGCGGGCCTGAAGGGTCGACCCCCGTCGCTTCCGCGATGGCGCCGATGAGGATGCGGAAGAGATCGATATCGTAATTCGACGTCACGCCCTGCAAAAGCGCGGCGATGCGTTCGAGCCCCATGCCCGTGTCGATCGAGGGACGCGGCAGGCCGATGCGCTCGTCAGGCCCGACCTGCTCAAATTGCATGAAGACGAGATTCCAGAATTCGAGGAAGCGGTCGCCATCCTCGTCCGCGCTGCCGGGCGGGCCGCCCTGGAGCTTGTCGCCCTGATCGTAGAATATTTCCGAGCAGGGGCCGCAAGGGCCGGTATCGCCCATCGCCCAGAAATTATCGCTCGTCGCGATCCGGATGATCTTCGAATCCGGCAATCCCGCGATTTTCTTCCATAGGGAAAAAGCCTCGTCATCCGTGTGATATACCGTCACGAGCAGGCGGTCCTTCGGCAGGGCGAATTCCTGGGTGATCAGTCTCCAGGCGAGTTCGATCGCGAGCGGCTTGAAATAGTCGCCGAACGAGAAATTGCCGAGCATTTCAAAAAAAGTGTGATGCCGCGCGGTATAGCCGACATTGTCGAGGTCGTTATGCTTGCCGCCGGCGCGGACGCATTTCTGCGCGCTGGCGGCGCGGACGTAGGGGCGCTTTTCAAGGCCGGTGAAGACATTCTTGAATTGCACCATTCCGGCGTTGGTGAACATCAAGGTCGGATCATTGCGCGGAACAAGCGGCGCCGAGGGCACGATCTCATGGCCGTGCTTCTTGAAAAAATTGAGGAAACCCGAGCGGATTTCATTGACGCCGTTCATCTGCATTTCCGTCTCGCATCTCGCGCGTTTTGGGCATCTCGCGTTTCGGCTTGCGCGATCCTGACGGCGCCGTTCGGACCCTGCATCCGGCGGCGGCCCGACCATTGGCGAATATGCCGCGCGCCGCCTCGCCATTTCGAGACGGCTTTGCGTTCGCTCCGCAAGATTAATCGCAAGCCTCACGATCGCTTAACTCGATCGCAAGCCCGCAAAATGCGTTCGGCGCATTGAAAACGCAAGCGCCGAGGGCAGCATGCAACAGCGCGTGGTCCCATGCCCCGCCTGATGGCGGCGTTCGCTCGGTTGCGGGACAGGCGAGAATGACGGCGCCTTACTCGTCGCCGGCGCCATCGGCGACGTCGAGTATCTTGTCGGCGATCATGCCTGAGTTTTCGCGGATTGCGAGTTCGATCTTGTCGGCGATCAGGGGATTCGCCTTGAGGAAGGTCTTGGCGTTCTCGCGGCCCTGGCCAAGACGCTGGCTGTCATAGGAGAACCAGGCGCCGGATTTTTCGACGACGCCGGCCTTGACGCCGAGGTCGATCAGTTCGCCGATTTTCGAGATGCCTTCGCCATACATGATGTCGAATTCGACCTGCTTGAACGGCGGCGCCACCTTGTTCTTCACGACCTTGACCCGAGTCTGGTTGCCCGTCACCTCATCATGGTCCTTGATCGAGCCGATGCGGCGGATGTCGAGCCGGACGGAGGCGTAGAACTTCAGGGCGTTGCCTCCGGTCGTCGTTTCCGGACTGCCGTACATGACGCCGATCTTCATGCGGATCTGATTGATGAAGATGACCATGGTCTGCGAGCGCGAAATCGACGCGGTGAGCTTGCGCAGCGCCTGGCTCATGAGCCGCGCCTGAAGGCCCGGCTGGCTATCGCCCATTTCGCCCTCGATTTCCGCGCGCGGGGTCAGCGCCGCGACCGAATCGATGACCAGCACGTCGACCGCGCCGGAGCGCACCAGCGTATCGGTGATCTCAAGGGCCTGCTCACCCGTGTCGGGCTGCGAAACCAGAAGATCCTCGAGGTTGACGCCAAGCTTTCGGGCGTAAATCGTGTCGAGCGCGTGTTCGGCGTCGATGAAGGCGCAGACGCCGCCCTTTTTCTGGGCTTCCGCGATCACATGCAATGTGAGGGTCGTTTTACCTGACGATTCAGGGCCGTAGATCTCAACCACGCGACCGCGCGGCAGGCCGCCGACGCCAAGCGCTATGTCAAGGCCAAGAGAGCCCGTGGGCACGGTTTCGATCTCGACGACTTTCTGATTCTTGCCGAGCCGCATGATCGAGCCCTTGCCGAAGGCGCGTTCGATTTGCGACAGGGCGGCGTCGAGGGCCTTGGTCTTGTCCACGGAGCTTCCTTCAACGAGGCGGAGATTGGCTTGACTCATCGGTCTGATCCTTCTGGCACAGGCTTGGCGCGCAGCGCAATGCGATCTGCGACGACATCAAATGTACCGCATTTGTTCTCACCCACAAGTTCTTTTTATGTTCTAATTTCTAGCGCCAATCATCAGGCTGGAACGCCCTGCGCAGAGGCTGGCACAATCTATGCGTGTGTAATTCTACAGGCTGGAATTGAAAAATAATCGGGTTACGCGCGTTTAACGCGCGGATTCGCTTCGCCGGAAATATTTATCATGGTTAACGGCGAGAGGCGCCGTCAAAGCAGCTCGCGTCCGCGAGCGGTCGCCGGATCGTCAAAGGCACGGGAATTGCTCGCAACGAAAAGGTACAGATAAATTCGAGATCCCGCGCGGTTCCATGTCAGAAAACAGCTATCCGTGGCGGCTTCGAACGAACAATGTTGTCCAGTTGGACAATTTGATCGATTTCGGCGAGGTGCCGGACGAGGTAAACCAGATTTTGCAGCGCGGCGTGTCGCTTTACCGACACGATCCGGCCAGCGCTGACGTCGCCTTTCGCGAGGCCCTTGAACTGCGGCCCGACGCCCTTGCGACCTATCTCTGTCTTTACAAGATCCACACCTATCAGGGCCATCTCGACGAGGCGCTGGCGATCGCCGAGGCCGGGCTCGTTGAGGCCGCGCGACAGGCCGGGCTTGACCCCGACTGGACCCGCTGGACCAGCGGGCAGATTTCCTCCAACGTCAATGGGCCAGCCCATTTCGCGCTCTACACGCTGAAGGCGCTGTCCTTCATCCATTTGCGCCGGGACGAGAAGGCGAAATCGCAGCGCTGCCTCGCCAAAATTGCGGAATTGGGCGCGATGGAGCTTGTTGGGGGAACCGTGATCGCCGCTCTGGCGGCGGGGGTTGACTAGACTGATTTTCGGAACGCTATCGAAGAAAGGCTGTGCGGAAACGATGCAAACGACATTCATTCGGACGACTTCGGACGGTCGCAAAGTGGAAGTGATCGGCGCGCAGATCTGCGTCGATGGCAAGCCCGTCGCCGATCAACTCGTGGAAGTCAGCGCCCATCCCAACAAGGCGGCGATCCTGCACTCGCTTCCGAACGCCGCCTTCATGGCTGGTCCGCTCGTCCTGACCGCCGAGGAAGGGTCGCTGGTGCGCGGCGCGCTCGCCGTCGCGACGCCCGCCGAAACGGATCCCGTCGAGATCGAAAAGCGCTTTCGCGCCGCCTGGAACGCGCGCAGCCGCGCGGCGGGGATCGAATAGGCGCCGAATTTTGGTGCGAAAGAGCGTTGCGCGCGCGTTCAGTCTTCAGCGCACCGTAGCCTTGACCGCCTCGATCAGCTGCTTCAGCGAGAAGGGCTTGGGCAGAAAGCCGAAGTCCTCGCCATCTGGCAGGTTCTTGGCGAAGGCTTCCTCGGCGTAGCCGGAGACGAAAATCACTTTCGCCGCGACGCCGCGCTTGCGCAATTCGCCGAACATGGTCGGGCCGTCCATCTCCGGCATGACGACGTCGGAGACGACGAGATCGATTTCGCCGCGATTTTGCGCGACGATCTCCAGCGCTTCAAGCCCATTGGCGGCCTGCAGCACGCTATAGCCGCGCGAGGCGAGGGCGCGCGCGGCGAAGGCCCGCACGGCCTCCTCATCCTCGACAAGCAGTATGGTGCCATGGCCGGTGAGATCGGCGGCGGCCTTGACCGGCGCGCTCGCTGGCGGCGCGTCGCCGGCGTGGCGGGGCAGCAGCACGGTGAAGGTCGTGCCGCGGCCGACGGCGCTGGCGCACAACACGTAGCCGCCAGTCTGTTTCACGATGCCATAGACCATGGCGAGGCCGAGCCCCGTGCCTCTGCCGACCTCCTTCGTCGTGAAGAAGGGCTCGAAGATCTTGTCCTTCACCTCCGGCGCGATGCCATGGCCGAAATCCTCGACCTCGATCGCGACATATTCCGCCGCGGGCAGCGCGTTATCGTCGAAAGCGGCGCATTCGATTGGCGTCACATTGCGTGTGCGCAGGATGATTTCGCCGCCGTCCGGCATGGCGTCGCGCGCATTGACGATCAGATTGACGACGACCTGTTCGAACTGATTGAGGTCGGCCTTGACGAGCCAGAGATCGCGCCCGTGCCGCAACTCGACAGTTATCTTTTCGCCGACGAGGCGGCGCATCATCATTCGCAGTTCGGAGAGGACGTCGCCAAGCTGCAAGACCTGCGGGCGCAGGGTCTGCCGGCGCGAGAAAGCGAGCAGCTGGCGCACCAGACCCGCGGCGCGGTTCGCGTTCTGCTTGATTTGCATGATGTCGCGGAAGGATGGATCGGTCGGCCGGTGATTGGCGAGCAGGAGATCCGAGAAGCCGATGATCGCCGTCAGAACATTGTTGAAGTCATGCGCGACTCCGCCGGCGAGCTGGCCGACCGCCTGCATCTTCTGCGATTGCGCGAATTTATCCTGAAGCACGCGCTGCTCGGTCGTATCCAGCGCAAAAAGCGTCGCGCCGGCGCCGTCGGCCTCGCTCGAAGCCGACAGGAAGAGGCGGGCCGAGCGCTCCCCCTCGCCGGTGAGCGTGACGTCAAGGGGAGGGCTGTCGGTCCGCGTTGCGGCTGCGGTCAGGGCGGCCTGCAGCGCGTTGCGGTCGCGCTCCGCAATGCCGGAAAGGATTGAGCGCGCGCCGCCGCCCGCGTCGGGCCTCGAGGCTTCCGGCATCAGTCGCGCGAAGGCGGCGTTCGAGCGCGCGATGCGCCCGCCCGCGTCGAGAATGGCGATGGCCATTGGCGTCGCATTGAAAACCCGCGCGAATTGCGCCTCGCTGGAGCGCGGATCGTCGCCTGGCGCCTCGGCCGATTCAGCGCGCGCCGGCCGCCTCAGCACTATCGCGGCGAAGTCGCGGGAGCCTGCGCCGTCCTGGAACAGGCGCACAGGGAGTCTCCGCCCGCCGCGCTGCGTCAGATCGAGGTCGAGCCGCCGGACGCCCTCCTGGTCCTCGGCTGCGCTGGCGAGCAGGGCCGCGCCGTCCCCGGCGATGAGGTCGCTGAGGGCGAGCCCGCCTGCCGCGACCTCGGCCGGGCCGTAGTCGAGCCAGGCGGCGAGGGTCGCATTCATATAGGAAACGGCGCCTCCCGGAGCCCAGGCGAAAAATCCGGCCGGCGCATGGTCGAGCAAATCGACGGCGCGGCGCATCTCCTGAAGAGCTGCCTGCTGCCTGTCCCGCGCCCGGGCGACGGTCCACAGGCTGGCGCGGCCATTGGCTCCGGCAAGCGGCCGGACACTGAGGTCCCACGACCCGGCGCGTCCCGCGCCATCGGCTGGATCGAGGCTCAGTTCCTCCCTGGCTGGCAGTCCCGCGCACGCGGCTTGCGCCAGCCGGTAAACGGCTTCCGATGCGCCCGGCGCGCGGGCAAAAATTTGCTCGACGCTGCGCAGGCTTGCGTGGTCGCTGGCACCGGACAGGCGCAGGAAGGCGTCGTTGGCGCAGAGAAAAGCGCCGTCGGCCCCGGTCGCGATCATCGCCTCGGGATCGCTGTCGAAAATCCGTTGCGCGAGATCGTCGTTTGCGGCTTCGCCCGAAAACTGAAGAAGTCCGGCGGCGAAGGAGAAGATGGCGAAAACGCCGGCGACGGCGAACAAGGCCAGCAACGCCGTGGCGAAATCCGCCGCAGCGCCTCTCGGCAGGAGCGCGAACGCCGCCGCGGCGCCGGCGAGCAGGGCGGCGAAAAGAAGAACCATCGCGAGGCTGCCCGCGCGCTCCGTTCCGTCGCGGGCGCCCGCAAGCGGATTATCGCTCATGGTGGTCCATCCGGCGCAAGCAAAGCCTCAAATTGATTTATCGCACTCTGGCCCTTCGCAATCGCTCGCCGGGGCGCCTTCGCCGATTCGCATTGGCGAGCAGCGAATTTGTAAGCACTTTCGGCGCGAATGTCATGACGCGGGCGTGGGGTCCGAGGCCGCGGCCATCCGGCTGGCGTGGCTGACTCCTGATAGCCTTGATAGAATCGACAGTATTTCCTATGGTGCGTTTTGGTCTTTATTGGTCGGCGACCGGCGCCGAAGGGTCGCTTAGAGATCCCAATCCTACAAGCTTTCCAGCGAGCCGAGCCCGATGCAGGCCTTGATCGACAGAATTTTTGAAAACAAGAGTTTGACGTTCGTCGTCTGGGCGCTCGCCCTCCTGCTCGCAGCGGCGCTTATCCTTTTCATTTATCGCCTCGCTTTCGGACGACGGCTGAAAACGCCGGGCAACGGCCGGACGCGGCTGCCGCGGCTCGGCGTCGTCGACGCCTTCGACCTCGACCGCCACCGCCAACTGGTGATCATCCGGCGCGATAATGTCGAGCATCTCGTCATGATCGGCGGTCCGAACGATCTTGTGATCGAAGCCGAGATCATCCGCGCGGAAGGGCGCGACGCGCGATTGCGCGACAATGCGCGGGAGAAGGAGCCGAGAGAAGCGCCCCCGGCGCCGTCGCCAACGCTGCCGGCGAGCGCGCCGCCCTGGCAGCCGGAGTTCGATCCCGCAGCCGCGCGGATCAGCACGAGCCAGCCGCCGCCGCGTCGAAGCACTTTTTCGCCGGCTCCGCCCATTGCGCCAGCGCCGGAAATGGACGCGGAGGCGCCCGCTCCCGCCGCTCAGGCCGTTGAGGAAGCGGCCCCACCGCCTCCAGGCGCCGCGCCGCCGGCTCCGCGCGCGCCCGCCTTTCCGTCGCCGCCGCGCCGCGCCGCTCCCCCCTTGATCGCGCCGCGCACGCCGCGCGAGCCGTCAGGCCGCCCGGATCTACCCTCAAGGGTTGACAGCGGATCCGGCGCTTCCGGGGCCGGCTTTCAGCGCGCGCCCTTGGCGACGCCTTTTCTGCGGACTTCGCCGCCGCGCCAACTGGCTGACGGGAAGCTGTCCGGCTCCTCGTTCAATCCGGCCGCGCGGTCGGCGCCGCCAGGCGCCCCTCCCGCCTTCAAGCGGGACGGTGAGCTGCCGGCAGCCGCAGCCGTCGCGGCGGCGGCAGCGGAGGCGCCCGCGCCATTAGGCGGCGTCGACGCGCCTGCTGCGGAGCAAGAGATTTCAGCGCCGGTCGTTGTGAGCACGCAGATAAGCGATGCGGCAGGGCCGCCGCAGACGCCTTCGGGCGCGCCGCCCGCTGCGGAGCCGCCCGCCAATGACGGTGACAAGGGCGCTGCGCTTCACGTCGAGGAAGAGCAGCCCGCCACGGCCTCTGATCTTTCGCTGTTCGACAGTCTGGAACATTCGCTCGAGGAGGAGATGGCCCGTCTGCTCGGGCGGGGCCCGTAACCTGCGCCGCGCGCGCCTGAAGCAATTCGATTGCAGCGACAATGGCGGCCGGAGCTTTGCCGGACGTGCTGCTATCCGGGCTCCGGCGGCGCCTCGAAGCGCGCGGGGGCCGCGTTTTTTCGCGCGATCTCAGGTGTCGCGATAGACGCGTTCGCGCTTTTCGTGCCGCTCCTGCGCCTCCACCGACAAGGTGGCGATCGGGCGGGCGTCGAGGCGCTTCAGGCCGATTGGCTCGCCGGTTTCCTCGCAATAGCCATAGGTGCCATCGTCGAGGCGGCCGAGAGCGGCCTCGATTTTGGAAATCAGCTTGCGCTGCCGGTCGCGCGCCCTGAGCTCGATGGCGCGATCGGTTTCGGAGGAGGCCCGGTCCGCGACATCGGGGTGGTTCTCGTTTTCGCTCTGCAGCACGACCAGGGTCTCGCGGCTCTCGCGTAGAATGTCGTCCTTCCACGCGATGAGTTTGCGGCGAAAGTAATCACGCTGGCGCTCATTCATGAACGCCTCTCCCTCAGAGGGTTGATACGCGTCGTCGACCGTGTCGCCAGGCACCGGAGAATCTCCTACGTCCAGATCGCGCCCTTATACCGATTGCGGCATGGATATTCAATCGCAAGTCAGGCCTGAGGCTTGAGTTACGTTTTTCAGTCCACCGAATTGATATGTCTGACGCGCGCGCGCGACGCTCACGCTTTTCCGGTCGCCATCGCCTTGCGCAGATTCTCGTCGATTTTGTCGAGGAAGCCTGTCGTCGAAAGCCACTTCTGCTCGGCGCCGACGAGCAGCGCGAGATCCTTCGTCATAAATCCGGATTCGACCGTCCTGACGCAGACTTTCTCCAGGGTTTGCGCGAATGCGGCGAGTTCGGCGTTGTCGTCGAGCTTGGCCCGATGGGTGAGGCCGCGCGTCCAGGCGAAAATCGAAGCGATCGAATTGGTCGATGTCTCCTTGCCCTTCTGATATTCGCGGTAATGGCGGGTCACTGTGCCATGCGCCGCTTCCGCCTCGGCGATCCGTCCGTCGGGGGTGAGCAGCACCGAGGTCATGAGGCCGAGCGAGCCGAACCCCTGCGCAACCGTATCGGACTGCACGTCGCCGTCGTAGTTTTTGCAGGCCCAGACATAGCCGCCCGACCATTTGAGGCAGGACGCCACCATGTCGTCGATCAGGCGATGCTGGTAGATGATCCCGGCGGCGGCGAATTTCTCGGCGAATTCGGTCTCGAAGACTTCCTGAAAGATGTCCTTGAAGCGCCCGTCGTAGGCCTTGAGGATGGTGTTTTTCGTCGACAGGAACACCGGATATTTCGCATTCAGCCCATAATTCAGCGAGGCCCGGGCAAAATCGCGGATGGAGTCATCAAGGTTATACATCGACAGGGAGACGCCGGCTCCCGGATATTTGTAGACTTCCTTTTCGATGACCGTCCCGTCGTCGCCCTCGAACCGGATGGTGAGCTTTCCCTTGCCGGGCACCCTGAAGTCGGTCGCGGCGTATTGGTCGCCAAAGGCGTGGCGGCCGATCACGATCGGCTGGGTCCAGCCTGGAACGAGGCGTGGCACGTTGCGGCAGATGATCGGCTCGCGAAATATGACGCCGCCGAGAATATTGCGGATGGTGCCGTTCGGCGAGCGCCACATCTGCTTCAGGCTGAATTCCTGGACGCGCGCCTCGTCGGGCGTGATCGTCGCGCATTTGACGCCGACGCCATGCTTCTTGATCGCATTCGCCGCGTCGACGGTGACCTGATCGCTGGTCGCGTCCCGGTTCTCGATTGAAAGATCGTAATATTCGAGATCGACGTCGAGATAGGCCAGAATGAGTTTCTCGCGGATATAACGCCAGATGATCCGGGTCATCTCATCGCCATCGAGTTCGACGACGGGATTGGCGACCTTGATCTTGCTCATTATTTCGACCTTTTCGAGTGGAGGATTGAAGAAGGAGGGCTGCGTCTTCGTCGCGGGACTATTTCCGGACGGTCAGAGGCGGCGTGGCGGCGGAGGGATGTGCTCTCATTTCGGTGTCTGGCTCCGGAGGGACTGGCCGAAATCCGGATCGATTTCAGCAGCGAGCGCTTCGAAGATCGCCTGGTTTTGCGGCGACGCGCTCTTGTAGGCGGAAAGGAGCGCCGGCCGCTCTGACGGCCGCGCCGTCAGGATCTCGCGCAGGTCCGTTTTCACGAACGCCTGCAAATCCCTGTCGATCGGGACGTTCGAGGCGAATGCGCTCTCGATGCGGGGAAGGGCGAGGGCGGAATCGTCTGGCGCGGTCAGATAGGACATTTGCAGGGCGAGCAGGCCATTCTGGTCCGCGGCCTTCGTTGATGCCGGCGGCAATTCGGCCAGAAAGAGCCATGCGGAACCATTGACGGGAGCCAGCGCCAGCGCTGTTTCGGCGTTCGACCTTGCGGCGCGAACCTCAGCGGCGCTTGCGGCGTCGAGGCCGTGCGCGCGACCAAGGAAGAGCAGCCTCGCGTCGGCATAGGCGGCCCGCGCATAGAGGTCTCCCCGGATGACGCCGAGGTGCGCCGCCGCGACCGCGCGGCCGCGAAGCCCCGCGGCCGCCGCCGCGGCGTCACGGTCGAGCGGCAGGGCGATCACCGGCGGCGCCAACAGCGCGCAAAGCAGCATCCACATGCCGCCGAGGGCGATGGCGGCGCCGAAAACGAGCAAGCCGATTCGCAACGGCGCCGGAGGTTCGAGCGCTGGTCCATCGTCCCCCCTCAGGGAGAGCGGAAAGTCTGATCGAAGCGGTTCCAAACTCATCGACTCCACCTCGCCGGTCCTCAAAGACGCCGTAAATGAAGGCTTCGAGGCGTGGGCTGCAAGACAAAAGCAGAAGAACAACAAGAGAATAACAGTGCGGGACAACGCCAGGGCCGGAGAGATTCCCTGTCCGAAATCCCCAGAAAATCAGATGAAGCTGATTTCGTCGCCCTCCAGTTTGAGGCAGGTCAGTCGGCTCGTCGCATAGGCGCCGGTGTCTATGTTGATCCGGTTCCGGCGCACTTCAGGCTCCATGACCGGCGTGTGGCCATGAACGATGATTTTTTCGAACGCATCCTCGTGAAACAGGAATTCCTCGCGGATCCAGAGCAGATCCTCGTCGCGCTGGCGGGAAAGAGCTTCGCCCGGGCGGACGCCGGCGTGAACGAAGAAGAAATCCCCGCAGGTGAAGGAGAGCGGCATCGCGGCGAGAAACTGACGATGGCTTTGCGGCAGGGCGCGTTCCAGCTCTTCGGCGAGCTGGCCGCGCTCCTCCTCGCCGGGATTGAGGCTTGGTTTCAGGCCGTAAGACAAAAGCGTCGTCAATCCTCCAAACTGGCCCCAGGATTTCAGGATCGCCGGATTGCGCAAAAACTCCAAAATATAGATCTCGTGATTGCCTTTTAGGCAAATGGTGCGATGCGTCTTCCCGCGCTGGATCAGCTGCGACAAAACCTCTGCAGATTTCGGTCCACGATCGATGTAGTCGCCAAGAAAAATCTCGATTTCGGTTGCGACGGGGCGTCTGGCGAGGTCGGCGTCGATGCGCGCAAAAAGCTGCTCGAGCAGATCGGCGCGGCCATGCACGTCGCCGACGGCGTACACCCTGACGCCATCAGGGAGACGGGGCGTCGCCGCAGCGGCTTCGACCTGGCGCGATTTCGACATCAGAGCACGATTTCGTTTCAATATGCGGCGCCGGTGACCAATCGGCCGGCAGACGACCGCCGTCCGAATGCCGCGATCGGCGCCGGATCAAACAAGTTTCACACCATGCATGCCTGTTAGACGATCTCTCCGTCAAGGGATAGTCAGAACGGGTCGATCCTGACCAGTTCGGCAAAGGCCTTCATCGCCCTGCCAAGGTTTTTTCCATCGACTTCGATCGGCGCGACGATGGGCGCGGGGGCGGCGGGGGGCGCCGCGTCGACGCGTCCGGACTCGCTGCGCCAAAGGTGCAATTCAGCCTGCACGCCGCCGACCCGGGCAGCTTTGTCGCGCATATCGCCGAGGTTGGATTGCAGCGCGTCGAGGCGATCCAGCAGGCGCTCCAATCGGCTGGAGTTGGCGACGCCGGGAACGTCAGCGAAAAACTGCGCCATGTAACGCAGCTTTTTCGCGCTGATTCGCAGCTTGTGCAGAGCGTCCATGTCGAGGCTCGCAAGATCTTGCGGCGCCGCGACAAGCGCTTTCAGGCGCCGCTTCAGCCGCTTGCGCGCGAAGCGGATCAGGGCGTCCTCGCGCCCGTCCGGCGGGGGCGGCGCGCGGGCGGCGTCTTCGAGCCATTCACAAAAATTGACCAGAAAAACCCGCCAGCGTTTGGATCGCACGGCGGCCCGGACGGCCTTGTGAGCGCCGAGACGCCTCGCTTCGCGCCACTGCGCAAACGCTGTGGCGTCCACGGAGCCAAGCGTCGGCTCGACCGCGCCGGCGCTCAGGATGTCGCGATCGCGCGCCGCGCCGAAAATATCCGCGAGCCATTTCAAGGAGGCGCTCATCCCTGCGTGGCCTTCGCGCCTGACCGGCCTGAAAAGCGCCAGCGCCGCGCGCAGGCGCCGAAGCGCAACGCGCCCCTGGTGAACCGCCTCGATCGGATCGGCGCCCTCCAGCGCGTCGGCGTTGAGCATGAAATCATGCAGGCAGGCGTGGGCGATCGTCATGAACGCCGCAGTGATCGTCATGTCGCCGCTGAGGCGAGGCGCCGACGCTTTCGCCGGCGAGGCGATGGAGCGCGCCGTGAGGCGCTGGCCGCGTTCGGCCTTGCTGATGAGGCTGAGACGCAGCGGGGCCTGCGCCGCCAGCGTGCGGGCGAGGGCGAACGCCGCCTCGACGTCGCCCTGCTTCAATTCGAGTTCCAGTTCGCTGATTCGCAACGTTTGGCCGCGCGCGGCGACTTCGTGAATCGCGCCGCGGTCGATGACGATTTCGATCAGGGTCTTCCCGTCGCGCCACAAAAAGGCGGTGCGCTCCACGTCGATCTCGAACGCCGGGCGAAGGCTGTCGCGAATGGATTTGTCGATCGCCTCGGCCAATGGCGTCTCTTCGATCATCGCCAGATCGGGACGAAGCGGCGCGCCCGCCGAGGGCGGCTTGATTTCGCGCTCCCACTCGCCTCTTTCAACGAGCGAGGGCTGTTCCTGCTTGATCGTCTGGATCAGGCGTCCGCCGACGCTGCGGATGCGAAGCACGAAGCCGCGCTTCCAGAGGTCGCGGCGGTCGGTGTCGAAATAGGTGGTCCTGCTTTGCTGCGCGCGCGCGTCCTTCATTCCTTCGCGCAGGGCGGCGAGCTTCCCGAGCTTCGGGAGATCCGGCTCCGCGATCAGGAATTTGAGTTCGGTCTCCGACATCGTCGCCCTCGTCATGGGCGGCGCCCATCGGGGAACGGGCGCCGCCGGCCGCTATTTTGAGGCTTTGGCGATAGGACGCAATGATCCTGCCCGGCGGGAGCATATTCGCGTCAGCTCCTGATCAATCCGATTGGCGAGAATATAATTAAACTTTTGAATTTATTGCCGAAAATCACGTTCGGGGGAAAACGCTCCAAGCGCCAAGGCGACGGCTCGCTCAGGCGCGGCGCTTATCCACTACAGCGGACTTGGCTTTCACTTCGAAATCGAGCGAAATGGCGGATTCATCCCGTAAAATTGACGTGATGACCGAGTGAATCAAGGTCACAACGTCTTCCCGGCAGGTCGCCACTTCGTCGTTCCATCGCGTGAAGGTGTGATCATAGCCATAGCTTTCGCGCAGATCGTCTGAAAATTTGGTTTCAAAATATTTAAAGTAGAAATCTTCATTCTGCGGGTCGATGGTTCGCCACGCCTTGACCAAGGCACCGGACAGGCAGTAACAAGAGGCGTTCTTGCTGTCCGGGCTAACGCCCTCGCCGCGCGGATCGCGGGCCATCGAGAATTTATTCCAGCCCTTCTGCTGGAGCAAATGGCTCGTTTCCATGAGCACGTCTACAATAACTTTGTTGCTAGGCATAATGATCTCGTGAAATCTCGTCAGACACGATGAGGCCAGCTCGAGCAATAAAGCAATTTGACGCCGACAAATGAAATGGATTGCCGCGCGTTTTATCTATATGCGGAAAAGCGTCGGAAGTTGACCGAATAATCAAATATGGCACAAAAAAGATTATGATAAATATTCAATATTAACATTCAATTTCATTCACAAAATGCCTGAGCTTAACCCTTGGCATTTTCTTCCGTACTGCCGTCAACGGAGCAGCTGCATTGTTTCGCTCACCGAAAACAAATATTTACAACAACCTGCCAAATAAAATATCCGATTTCTTGTTTTCGGCAAGTGAAACGCTGTCGCAGTCACCCTGGTCGCTGGTCAATAGCGCTTTTTAAACTTGCAGCAAGAGAGCGACCAACTCGCCCTGGCGGTGGGTGGCCGTCTTTGCGAATATGGATTTCAGCTGGTTGCGCGCTGTCTCGCGGGAAATATTGAGTTCGGCGGCGGCCGTGTCGGGCCCCGCGCCGCGCGCAATGATGCAGGCCAGCTTCGCCTCGGAAGCTGTCAGCGAGAAGGTCCTGGCGAGGAGCGCGGCGGGCGGTCCCGGCCTCGGACCGAGGGCGTTCAGCGTCACCAGCGCGCGCACGTCGCGGGAAGGCCAGCGCGCGCTCGCCTCGATCGGCCAGATCCGAAGCAGAAAAGGCAAGCTGTCCTGACGGGGAACAATGATCGGCTCGATCGAAAGGGCGGAGGGGGCGGCCTGCCGCATTCCATTGTCGAATTGATCAACATAGATGCGCAGCTTGTGCCTTGCTTCTGGATCTCGAATATAGAGGCGCCGCTGCCTCACCCGGACGTCATTGTTGACGAGCGAGTCCGCCGCCGCGTTGGCGCCAATGATGAACCCATCAAGATCTAGCAACAAGGCCGGTTGAGACAAGATGTTCAGGGGAAGATCCGGATCGAAATCGACAGGCGTTGATCGCGACAGCGCTGCGATTTCAGCGATCCGGCGCGTAAAGGCGGTGAGCGTGCGCTTTTCGACGCACTCCAGTTCCATTCCGTCCAAATACATTGCGAAGGGAGTCATCGATTCGCCAAACATTTTCCGGGCGTTAGTTGCCACGTCGACATATGCTGAGAGTATAAGCTTTGCTTTACTTCACGATCACGAAAAAATCAGTTAAAATTCGCACAACCCGCCGCGGCCGCGCTGGTTGGATAAAAATACGCAGGGCGACATCGACCGCTCCCAATATGCATTAACCTCCATCTAATAGTTGAGGTTCCCGGCTAATGTGCGTTTTCGCACGTGAAAGGCGCTTTGAGCTATTAATTAACCGCATTCGTCATGTGCCGATTATTATGGGAAAATCGTGCTTAGGGTCGGATTCTTCACGTTGCTTTTCACCTGAACGGTCGCCCGTTGCGACAGATTGCCCGACCATCCCGCATCTCTGGAGCATATTCTTATTGATCGGATTGAATCGATCCGATCGATAAGAATATGCTCAAGTATTTGAATTTGAGGCGATTTCTTTTCGGCCGAACGATCCATTCGGGCGGAAAGCGCTCCTCGCGGTCATGGGGGCGATCATACAGCGGCATCTTTTCTGAGCGCGCGCGAACACGCGCTCCTTCGCCGTGCGGCGACGTATCGAATTGCCCCGGCGGCTTATTTTTCTAGTAAAGCTTCACCCAAAGTCTTACTGAACGGGCCTCGGAAGTGAGGCCCTGGATTTCCAGGGGATGCGCCGCGCGGAGGCCACTTTCAGCGCCGGGGGCTTGAGCCGCGTTTTCAAACGCCGTACCACGCGACGCTGGACCGATTCGCCCGCTGGCCGGAAGGGCCGGCGCGCCTTGCGTGGTTTTACTTGAAGCGCTTACGCCGACTGGTTCCGGCGAGTGAGCGAGAAGGAGTTGAAGATGGTGAGCGTGTCTTTTCCCGACGGGGCCTCGCGCCAGTTCGAGGCCGGCGTCACAGGTTTCGATGTTGCGCGAAGCATTTCGCCGTCCCTCGCCAAGCGGGCCGTCGCGATGGTTCTCGACGGGATCTTATGCGATCTCTCCGATCCCATCGCCGCCGACGGCGCCATCGAATTCGTCTCGCGCGAGGATCCGCGCGCGCTGGAGCTCATTCGCCACGACACCGCGCATGTGCTGGCCGAGGCGGTGCAGACTCTCTATCCCGGCACGCAGGTGACCATCGGGCCGGTGATTGAGAACGGCTTCTATTATGATTTCTTCCGGCAGGAACCGTTCACGCCCGAGGATTTCGCCGCCATCGAAAAGAAGATGGCCGAAATCGTCGGCAAGGACAGGCCCTTCACGAAGGAAGTCTGGAGCCGCGATCAGGCGAAGTCCTGGTTCGAATCGCATGGCGAGGCGTTCAAGGTGGAACTCGTCGATTCCATCCCGGGCGACGAGGATCTCAAGATCTACCGCCAGGGCGACTGGCTCGACCTGTGTCGCGGCCCGCACATGCCCTCGACCGGCAAGATCGGCGCGGCGTTCAAGCTGATGAAGGTCGCCGGCGCCTATTGGCGCGGCGATTCCAATCGGCCGATGCTGCAGCGCATCTACGCCACGGCCTTCGCCACGCAGGCGGATCTCGACGCTTATCTGCTGCGCCTTGAGGAGGCCGAGCGGCGCGATCACCGTCGTCTTGGTCGCGAAATGGACCTGTTCCATTTCCAGGAGGAAGGCCCCGGCACGGTGTTCTGGCACCCGAAGGGCTGGACCCTGTTTCAGACCCTGATTTCCTATATGCGGCGGCGCCAGGAAGCGGCCGGTTACGTCGAGGTCAACACGCCGCAGGTGCTCGACCGCGCGCTTTGGGAGACCTCCGGCCACTGGGAGACTTTTCGCGAGAATATGTTCTTCACGAAAACCGAAGATGACCGCATCTTCGCTTTGAAGCCGATGAATTGCCCCGGCCATATTCAGGTTTTCAAGAATGGGCTGAAGTCGTACCGCGATCTTCCCTTGAAGATCGCCGAATTCGGAATCGTGCACCGCTACGAGCCGTCCGGCGCCTTGCATGGGATCATGCGCGTGCGCGCCTTCACCCAGGACGACGCGCATATTTTTTGCACCGAAGAGCAGATCATGGAGGAGGCGCTGAAGGTCAATGACCTCCTTTTATCGATCTATGACGATTTCGGGTTCAATGATATCGTCGTCAAGCTGTCGACGCGGCCCGAAAAACGCGTCGGCTCGGATGACGCCTGGGACAAGGCCGAAGCGGCCCTGACGCGCGTGCTCGAACGCATCGCGGACCGCGGCATCAAGACCGGAATCAATCCGGGCGAGGGCGCCTTTTACGGGCCAAAGCTCGAATATACCTTGCGCGATGCGATCGGCCGGGAATGGCAATGCGGCACGACGCAGGTCGATCTGAACATGCCTGGCCGCTTCGGCGCCTTCTATATCGGGGCCGACAGCGAGAAGATCACGCCGGTGATGGTTCACCGCGCCATGTTCGGCTCGCTTGAACGCTTCACAGGCATTTTGATCGAGCATTTCGCAGGTCATTTGCCGCTTTGGCTTGCGCCTGTGCAGATCGTCGTCGCGACGATCACGCAGGATGCCGACGAATACGCCCTGGAAGTGATCGCGGCGGCGCGCGCGAAGGGCCTGCGCGTCGAGGGCGATTTGCGCAACGAAAAGATCAATTACAAAGTGCGCGAACATTCCCTCGCCAAAGTTCCCGTGCTGCTCGTGGTGGGCAAGCGCGAAGGCGTGGAGCGCGCCGTGTCGATCCGGCGGCTTGGCTCCACCGATCAGAAAACAGCGCCCCTTCTTGACGCGCTCGGCGCGCTCGCGGATGAGGCCCTGCCGCCGGACCGCAGCCGCGCCGCGGCTGTGCAGAATTGAACCGGCGCGAAAATTGCGTGGCTTCATGAATTGCGGCGACAATTTAGCGCATGGCTACGCTTCAGGATGGCGGCGGCGCGCGAAAGCCGGGGCGGTGGCGACGCTGCGCCCTCAGCCGTAGTTCCATGTGCGGAAAGGCGAGTGAATAGTCGCGTTAAAACCACTCTAGCGCGAGGCCGGACGCGAAAATGCCCTGAATAGTAGGGTGTTTTTTCACACAGCGCGCATTCCGCACGGCTCGCGGGGCGGGGTTTTAGGTTGATTTTTCTGGTTCATTGTTGCCTAATGTTTACGGGCGTTCTTATGAACAACGTGAGTCTATCGATGTACTTCAACCGCTTAAGCCAGATCGCGGAAACTGAGGTCCATTCGGAGACGCCAGTTGCCGGCTCTCCGAGACTTTACGTTTCTTATAAAAACATCGAGGTTGTCGCCGGTCTCGTCGATATATTACTTGTCAGCTTCGCGAGCGTATTCGGCGGTCTGCTTTATCAGTTTCTGTGGTCGGGACAAAACAGCGGGATCGTCGTCAATCTTGGCGTAGGCCTCGCCGAAGGTTTACTTTACGCATATGTCGCGAGTTCGCGCGGCCTTTATCGGCTGCCCGTGTTGCTTGCGCCGTCCGGCTATTTGGCCAGAATCTTCGTCACGTGGGCGATTGTTGTTTTATTTGCGGCGATATTGCTGATTTTTCTTGACGGAAATTCCAGCCTTTCGCATGGCTCCATGATTACGTCGGCTGTGCTGCAGATATCGTTTCTGCTCCTCGCGAGGTGGCTCGCGGAGAAGAGCTCAAGGTCGCTGATGGCGAAAGGGAGCCTGTCGGGACGGCGCGTCATCACCATCGGAGAGCCTTCCGAATTAATGCGATTGAGCACGGCCATGCTGTTTCGCTATTTCGGCATGAACGAGGTGGCTCGCGTTTCCCTGTCGACGTCCAAAGGGGCGGCTTCTGATGATGTGCTCGTCGATATCGATCGGGCGCTGCACGCCGCGCGCGAATTCGGCGTCGATGAATTCGCCGTCGCGCTGCGCTGGAGCAGCAAGGAGCTTCTCGAGACTGTGCGTGAACGGCTCCGCGCGTCGCCCTTGCCGGTGCATCTTCTTCCCGATTACACGATCCGGTCGGTGCTGGGCCGCCGCGCTCTATCGACCGGCGGGCCAGCCCTCAGCCTCGAAATTCAGCGTGCGCCGTTAAACAGTATGGAACGGGCCGTCAAACGCACGCTCGATTTCGTCTGCGCCGCCATCGCGATCGTTGTCTTGTCGCCGCTTTTCCTGCTGATCGCGCTGGCGATCAAGCTCGACAGCAGGGGGCCGGTGATCTTCAAGCAGCGGCGCAACGGCTTTAATTCGAAGCAGTTCCTCATCTATAAATTCCGTTCGATGACGGTCCAGGAAGATGGCGCCGTCATCACGCAGGCGCGCAAGAACGACCGCCGCGTCACGCGGGTCGGTCAGGTGCTCCGGCGTTCGAGCATGGATGAGTTGCCGCAGCTGTTCAATGTTCTGAGAGGCGACATGTCGCTGGTCGGCCCGCGTCCGCACGCGCTCGCCCATGACAATGAGTATAAGGTCCTGATCGCCAAATACGCTTTCCGGCATCACGTCAAACCCGGCATGACCGGCTGGGCCCAGGTCAATGGGCTGCGCGGCGAAACGGGGCGGCTCGAGCAGATGGTCGACCGCGTCAAACTGGACCTCTGGTACGTCAACCATTGGTCGCTTGGCCTCGACATCAACATTCTGCTGCGGACCTGTTTCGAGGTTCTGCGCAATCGCGCGTATTGACGCCGCGCGGCGAGGCCGCGCCTCTGGCGGCTTTGCCGTCCGGCGCGGCTCTCCCGCCTTTCAGTAAAGCGGCGACAACCGCACCGGCGTGCGGATCGGACCGATCGACAGAAAGCCGTCGCCGAGGCGCAGAGGCAGGCGCGTCGTCTCCGGTCCATCTCCCTTGCCCGGCGCATTATGCAGAAAGCGCGTCAGCAGCGAGCTTGCCGCGAGAATTTGCGGATCGACGCCGAGGCGCCCCAGGATCGGGTTCATGCCCTCAAAAGCTGCGTCGAGCTTGCCGCGCGGGCGATGCCATTCATCGACATCGAGGATCCCGCTGGCGCTGATTTTCGCGGCGCCGCTCGTCAATTGGGCGGTTTTCAATTCCAGTCGGCCGCCGCCGGCGCGCCAGCGCTCGATGCGCTCGGCGAGCTTGCCCACGCCGGCGATGTCAGCCCGATAGATCGCCCCGGCGAACATCGCGTCGAGTGGCGCATCGAGGCCGAGCGGCTGGGCGAGTGAGGGAATGACGGCGGCGTTGACGGCGATCCGGAAATCGAGCGCCGCTTCGCCATTGGCGGGCGCCGGCGCAACGGTCGCTTGCGCGGATTGCGCCCGGGCGTCGATTGCGCCGAGGTCGCCGGCAGAGCCTGTCACCGTCAATTGAGCGCCGTCGATGGAGAGCCGCGTCAGCGCGTTCGGGCGTCCTTCGATGGCGACGTTGAGCGCGCTCCACTCGATTCGCAGATCGATGTCGCCATCGGGCGTCGTTCCGGCGAAAGGCGGCTCCAGCCGCAGCCTTATGCGGTCCGGCTGCAAGACGGTTGCGAGCGCGTGGAACCCGCCCAATGAGCCGGCGAAATTTCCGCCCAGCACTTCACCGCGGAACTGCGAATCGGCGCAGGAGAGTTCGATGTCGAGCGGATAGCCGCCGATGTGGCGATTGGCGCAGGTCCAGTTGCGGCCGAGCTGCGACTCATTTTCGATCCAGGCGTCGAGAACCGCGCCAGTCTTGCGCGCCGCCGCGCTCCAGACCAGCGACCATCCGGCGACGACGGCCGCAAGAAGCGCGACGATGATAAGAACGGTCGAACGCTGCATCTTGACGGGTTCCTCGATTCGGCGTTCCGTTCGGCCTGCCGGCCGTCCGCCGCGCCCTCCTGCGATCCAGCGTCCGGCCGAATCCGCCTCGCGCGCTTTTCGCGCTGCGCGACTTCGTTTATAGCGCGCGCCATTCGCGGGCAAATCGCCGGGAGCGAATCGCCAAGGAGCGCAACGCGCGATGCCGGCCAGCAAGGATTTATGGGTGTTCGGCTACGGCTCGCTGATCTGGCGGCCAGGGTTTGATTTCGTCGAGCGCCAGAGCGCCATGGTGCGCGGCTATCATCGCGCGCTCTGCATCTATTCCCACGTTCACCGCGGCACCAGCGAGCGGCCGGGCCTCGTCCTAGGCCTCGATCGCGGCGGCGCCTGCAAGGGCGTCGCCTTTCGCGTCGCGGCGGCGAATGCGGGCGCCGCGCTCGCCTATCTGCGCGAGCGGGAACAAGTGACCTCCGTTTACCGCGAAGTCTTTTTGCGGGCGCGGCTGGCCAATGGCGGCTCGGTGCTCGCCGTCTCCTATGTCGCCGACCGGACCCACGCCCAATATGCCGGTCGTCTCGATCGCGCCGAACTCGTCAGGCTGGTCAGCCAGGGAATCGGGGTGTCCGGCGCCAATCCGGACTATGTGCGCAACACGCAGGCGCATCTTGCCGCCCTCGCCATTCGCGACGAAACGCTGGAATGGCTGGCGCGCCGCTTTGGTTAGGTCTTTGCGCCCATTCTTCCGCCGCCGCCCCTTGAAAGGAAGCGAGCGAGGAAATCGAGGGAGAATCCCGCCGCGCAGGAAGGCGCCGCGCCCAGGCGACCAACCTTCTTTCACCGCGCGACGCGCTGCAGACATCTACGCGCGGGAATTCCTGACAGGCGTCGGATCAACACACATAGCGCCCAATATCAATCGCCTAAATGTTCACGCGCGCGGCCGCTCTTCTGGCCTTGTAAAATGATCGATCTCACCGAAAGAAAGCCACCCAAAATGGGAAATGCCAGAAGCAGTTTATCGGTGACGCGCCGGCAAGCGCTCCTGATGGGGAGCGCCGCCGTGGCGGCGTCCGCCTCCGGCGCCGCGTTGCCGATTTTGAAGGTCGGCGCCGCCTTGCCGGATCCGCCGTTCGAGCTGATGGAGGACGGCAAGCCGGCAGGCTTCGACATCGCTCTGATGCAACTCATCGCGGCGCGGATCGGGCGCAATTGGCAACTGGCGCCGTATGAGGGATCGGACTTCAATGGCATCTTCGCCGGGCTGGAGTCAGGCGCCTATGACTGCGTCGCTTCGGGCGCGACGATCACGCCGGAGCGGCGGAAAGTTGCAGAGTTCTGCAACCCTTATGTGGTGTCCGGGCAATCGCTTGTCGTGGACCCGCAGCGGCATCCCAATGTCCGCTCGATTGCCGATCTGCGTGGGCTGGTGATTGGCGTGCAGCAGGGCAACACCAGTCAGCCGGTGGCGAACCGGCTGGTCGCCGAAGGGAAAGCGGCCCGGGTGAAGGTTTATGCTTACAGCGAGATCGAGCAAGCGCTGGCTGATCTGTCGAGCGGGGGATGCGATGTTTTCATGAAGCTCGCGCCGGTGACGTCATGGCTGGTGCGCAGCCGGCCGATGCTGCGCGTTGTACAAACTGGCATCACGCGCGAATTGCTGGGCGTATGCGTGCGCCGCGGCAATCACCCGCTGAGGGATGCGATCAACCAGGCGCAGCACGCGTTACTGCAGGATGGGACGCTGCCGCGCCTAGTGACGCAATGGCTTGGGCCGGGCGCGGCGGTGGCTCGCGGATCCTAGCGCGTTTTCCGGCCGCATGGATCATTCGGTCAAGAAATCGCTCCATATTCAAAAGCTTGAGCGTATACTTGTCGATCAGATCGTTTCAATCTGACTGGAATATGCTCCGGGGCGGCTGGCGCGATTCTTACGACGCAATGTCGGCGATCGCGGCGCTGCGCGCAGCGCCGTCTTCGGCGAGAAGATGGATGTGCCACTCGCTGGCGCCGGCGCCGAGCGCATCGCCCGCCGCCTGCCAGTCGCCGGCGAATCGGCCGTCGCGCCAGCAAAGATCGAGCACCGCGAGCCTGCGCCGCCGGCCGCGGTCATCGCACGAAACGGCGAGCGCGATGGCGCCCTCGAAGTCCGGCAGGCCGCCCAGCTCAGCGTCGCCGCGCACCGGAAACACGGAGCAGATGTAACGCCGTCCCGAAGCGCCGCGCCAGCTATGGAAACGGGAGGCGAGGGGGGCGCCGGCAAGGCAACCGAGCGGCGCTTCGCGGCCTTTCGCGCCGTCAGGCGCGGCGCGGCGCGGTTTCTGCGCCGCCGGCGCGGGCGCGGCGTCGTCGAACAGGTCGGCCATCGCCGCCTCGGCCTTGGCGCGCTTCGGCGCCCGCTTGCCGCGGCGCGGTCGCACAAAGTCCTGACGCAACAGAGCGACCTCGCCCATGCTCTTTCCCCAAAAGGTGGATCTGACAAGAACATAGTAGGAACAGGTTAACGCTGCGTCAACGCCAAATGGCTGAAGCCGGAGTCGCGTCCGCCTGCCGGCGGATCAGCCGGCCGCAGGATCGGGCTGGCGCGCCAGCGCGGCCTCCAGCGTCGGATCGGCCGTTAGCGCCGCCGCGATCAGCCGCGCCGTCGCCGTCTCGATCCGGCTTTCGAGGAGGCGCATGAAGCGCTGCTTGTCGGGATCGGCGGGAATTGGCGGCAGAAATTCGATGATGACGCGGCCGGGACGCCGTAGCATGCCCCGGCGCGGCCAGAACAGGCCGGAATTCAACGCCACAGGTACGCAGATCGCGCCGGTCGCGGCGCAAAGATGCGCGACGCCCGACTTATAAGAGGGCGCGGCGCCCGCCGCCGTCCGCGTGCCTTCGGGGAAGATGAAAACCTGCCGCCCCTCTGCGATCGCCTGCGTCACCTGCCGCGTCAGGTCGGCCAGCGCCTGGCCGCGCCGTGCGCGGTCGATGGCGATCTGCTCCGCGCCCTTAAGATACCAGCCGAACATCGGGATCGCCAGCAATTCGCGTTTCAGCACGAAGGTGAAGTCGTTCATCTGGGTGGTGAGGGCGAAGGTCTCCAACGCGGATTGATGCTTGGCGGCGATGACGCAGGCGCCTTTGGGCAGATTCTCGACGCCGCGGAACTCGACCCGGGTTCCGCAGACCTTGTCGAGCAGCCACAGCGAGCTGCGCGCCCAAATCCGCGAGAGCTCCAGCACCGCGCCGCGCTTCATCAAAAGCGTCGGCAACCCCAAAATCGCGAGGATCGTTGTGTTGACGTAAAACAGGGCGTTGAAGGCGAGCGAGCGGATGGCGATCATGCGTTTTCTTATCGGCGCTGAGGTCTGGAGGCGGTCGTCACGCGCGGGTTAGCTGCGCTTGCACTTCGAGCGGAATTCCTTGCGCTCCTTGCCATGCAGCTTCTTGGCGTCCGCCTGGGCGGAGCATTCCTTCGCCTTGGCCTTCCTGGCGTCGTCGGACGCCGCCGGAGCCTTTGCGGGGGCGGCCGTGGTCGAAGGCGCTGGCGCGGGCGTCTGCTGCGCGACGCAGAGCGCCGGAACGGAGAGCATGAGAGCGCCTGCGATGAGCGAGGAAAAAGCGATTTTCATTGACGCACCTCTTGAAACCGAAGCGATGAGGAGACCGGTGCGCTGGCTGCAGGCACAGGCCGTCCGCGGCGCGACCTTATCGTTCCCGCCGCCCCGAACCAAGGCGAAAAGCCGGCCCTCGATGATCTTCTCAGCCTTTTTTCTTTACACATAAAGATATCTGCATATATATTCCGTGCGAATTGAACGGATAGGCTCCCATGCCCCAGCCCCAACACGCGCCCTTCGACGCTGTCCTAAACGCCCTGACGGCGGCCGGCGAAGCCACGCGCCTGCGCCTTCTCGCCCTGCTCGCAGAGGCCGAATTGACGGTCAGCGAACTCGTTACGATTCTCGGCCAGTCGCAGCCGCGCGTCTCGCGCCATCTGAAGCTGCTCGCGGAAGCGGGCCTCGTCGAGCGCCACCGCGAAGGGTCCTGGGTATTTTTTCTGATGAGCCAGAGCGGGTCGGCGGCCGGCTTCGCCCGCGACATCGTCGCCCGGCTCGCGCCCGCCGACCCGCATCTCCTCGCCGACCGCGCCCGGCTCGCCGAAGTGCGCGAGGCGCGCGCCGAGGCGGCGGCGCGCTATTTCGCGGCGCACGCGGCCAATTGGGACGAGGTGCGCGCGATGCACCTGCCCGAAGAGCGCGTCGAGGCGGCGATGCTTGAGGCCGTCGGCCCCGCGCCGCTGAACGCCGTGCTCGATCTTGGCACCGGAGCCGGCCGCATGCTGGAAATCCTGGCGCCGCGGGCGACGCGCGCGGTCGGCGTCGATCAATCGCCGCAAATGCTCAGCGTCGCCAGGGCGCGCCTTGAGCGCGGCGGCCTTCGCAACGCGCAATTGCGTCAGGGCGACCTTTACGCCCTGCCGGTGGAGCTCGACTTCTACGATCTCGTCGTCATGCATCAGGTTTTGCATTATCTCGACGATCCCCTGCGCGCCATTCGCGAGGCGACGCGGGCTTTGCGGCCGGGCGGGCGGCTGCTCATCGTCGATTTCGCCCCCCACGACGAGGAGAGCCTGCGCCTCGCCCATGCGCATCGGCGCCTCGGTTTTTCGACCGAGGAGGTCGCCGGCTTTCTCGCCGCCGCCGGGCTTGACGTCGAGGTGCGGCGCGAACTCGCCCCGCAAGCTGGCGAAAGCGGTAAGCTGACCGTCACGATCTGGCTTGGCCGCGACCGCCGGATCATCTCGGACGCCATTCCTTTGACAGCGCGAGAGGTCGCATGAGCGAAAATGCAAGCTGTGAACTGCCGCGGGCGAGCCGCGCGCTTCCCGCCGATATTCGCGTGTCCTTCGAATTCTTCCCGCCGAAGACGGTGGCGATGGAGGCGCAGCTGTGGGAGTCGATCAACCGGCTGGCGCCGCTTGGCCCGAGCTTCATGTCGGTCACCTATGGCGCCGGCGGATCGACCCGGGAGCGGACGCATTCGACCGTCGCCCGGCTCGCGAAGGAGGGCGTCGTCAAGCCCGCCGCGCATTTGACCTGCGTCGGCGCGACGCGCGGCGAGATCGATGCGATCGTGCAGGGCTATTGGAACGCCGGCGTCCGCCACATCGTCGCCCTGCGCGGCGATCCGCAGGAAGGCCTCGGCGCAAAGTTTTGCGCGCATCCCGATGGCTATGCGAGCTCCTGCGCGCTCGTCGCCGGCATCAAGCGCATCGGCGATTTCGAGATCTCGGTCTCGGCCTATCCCGAGCGGCATCCCGAAAGCCTTTCGCTTGACGCCGACATTGATTTCCTGCGCGCCAAGATCGACGCCGGGGCTAACCGCGCGATCACGCAGTTCTTCTTCGAAAACGAGATTTACCTGAACTATCTCGAAAAGCTCCGCGCGCGCGGAATCGACATCCCGATCGTGCCGGGCATCATGCCGATGCAGAACTTCAAGCTGACCGCGGGCTTCGCCAAGAAGGCCGGCGCCAGCGTGCCGCAATGGCTGGCCGATCGCTTCGAGGGCCTTGATGACGACCCCCTGACGCGCCGGCTCGTCGCGGCGACCGTCGCCGCCGAGCAGGTGCTGGATCTCGTCGATCATGGCGTCCGGGATTTTCATTTCTACACCAACAATCGCGCCGATCTCGTCTATGCGATCTGCCATCTTCTCGGGCTCCGGCCCAAGCTCGAGCAAAGGGCCGCCTGAATGACTGAAGGGTTTAGTGGCCAGAAATTCGACGGTTTGGCGACGCGCAAGGCCTTCCTCGACGCCGCGCGGGAGAGAATTCTCGTGCTGGATGGCGCCATGGGCACGATGATCCAGGAGCGCAAATTCACCGAGGCGCAGTTCCGCGGCGAGCGCTTCCGCGATTGGCCGAGCGATCTTCGCGGCAATAATGATCTTTTGAGTCTGACTCAGCCGGAGGCGATCGAGGCCATCCACCGCGCCTATCTTGACGCCGGCGCCGACATCATCGCGACCAACACGTTCAACTCGACGCGCATCTCGCAGGCCGATTACGGCATGGAGGAGCTGGTGCGCGAACTGAACTTCGAATCGGCCCGCCTCTGCCGCCGCGCCGCCGATGCCGCGCAGAAAAAGGACGGCCGCCGCCGCTATGTCGCGGGCGCGCTGGGGCCGACGAGCCGCACCGCCTCGATCTCGCCCGACGTCAATAATCCCGGCTTCCGCGCGGTGAGTTTCGATGAATTGCGCGCGGCCTATGCCGAGTCCGCGGCGGCCTTGCTTGAAGGCGGCGCCGATCTTCTGATCGTCGAGACGATCTTCGACACGCTGAACGCCAAGGCCGCGCTCGCCGGCGTCAAGGACGCTTTCAAGGCGCTCGGCGTCGAGACGCCGGTGATGATCTCGGGAACGATCACCGATCTTTCAGGGCGCACCTTGTCGGGCCAGACGCCGGAGGCTTTCTGGAACTCTCTGCGTCACGCATCGCCCTTGACCATCGGCCTTAATTGCGCGCTCGGCGCGCGGGAAATGCGCGCCCATCTCGCCGAGCTTTCGCGCATCGCCGATACGCTGATCTGCGCCTATCCCAACGCCGGCCTTCCCAATGAATTCGGCCTCTACGACGAGAGCCCGGAATATATGGCGGAGCTGATCGGCGAATTCGCCGAGGCCGGTCTCGTCAACGTGGTCGGCGGCTGCTGCGGCACCACGCCGGCGCATATTCACGGGATAGCGCAACGCGTGAAGGGCCTCGCACCGCGCGCAATTCCCGATATCGCGCCTTTGCTGCGCCTGTCGGGCCTCGAGCCCTTCACGCTGACGCCCGAAATTCCCTTCGTCAATGTCGGCGAGCGCACCAATGTCACCGGCTCGGCGAAATTCCGCAGGCTGATCAAGGAGGGCGATTTCGCCGCCGCGCTCGACGTCGCCCGCGATCAGGTCGCGATGGGCGCGCAGATCATCGACATCAACATGGATGAGGGCCTGCTCGATTCCGAAAAGGCGATGGTCGAATTCCTGAACCTCGTCGCCGCCGAACCCGATATCGCGCGCGTTCCGGTGATGATCGATTCGTCGAAATTCTCCGTCATCGAAGCCGGCCTCAAATGCGTGCAGGGCAAGCCTGTCGTCAATTCCATCTCGATGAAAGAGGGCGTCGAGAAATTCATCCAGGACGCCCGCACCGTGCGCGCCTATGGCGCCGCCGTCGTCGTCATGGCGTTCGATGAAAAAGGTCAGGCCGATACGCTCGAGCGCCGGGTCGAGATCTGTTCGCGCGCCTATGAGATCCTGACCGTGGAGGCCGGGTTCCCGCCCGAAGACATCATCTTCGACCCGAATATTTTCCCGGTCGCGACCGGCATCGACGAGCATAACAATTACGGCATCGATTTCATCGAGGCCGCGCGCCAGATCCGCGCGCGCTTTCCCCTCGTTCACATTTCGGGCGGCGTCTCCAATCTCTCCTTCTCGTTTCGTGGCAACGAGCCGGTGCGCGAAGCGATGCATTCGGTGTTTCTCTATCACGCCATCGGCGCCGGCATGGATATGGGCATCGTCAACGCGGGCCAGCTCGCTGTCTACGCCGAGATCGAGCCGGAGCTGCGCGAGGCCTGCGAGGACGTCATTTTGAACCGCCGTCCCGATGCGACCGAACGCCTGCTTGCGCTCGCCGAAGGGTTCAAGGGGCCGGGCGTCGAAAGGGCCGAAAAAAATCTCGCCTGGCGCGAGGAGCCTGTCGGCAAGCGGCTCGAACATGCGCTGGTGAATGGCGTCACAGAATATATCGACCGCGACGTCGAGGAGGCGCGCGCCGCCGCCAACAAGCCGCTTGACGTCATCGAGGGGCCGCTGATGGCCGGCATGAATGTCGTCGGCGATCTCTTTGGGTCTGGCAAGATGTTCCTGCCGCAGGTCGTCAAATCGGCGCGGGTCATGAAACAGGCGGTCGCTTATCTGCTGCCCTACATGGACGAGGAAAAACGCAAGAATGGCGCGGGCGAGCGCTCCAGCGCCGGCAAGATCCTGATGGCGACGGTGAAGGGCGACGTGCATGACATCGGCAAGAACATCGTCGGCGTCGTTCTCGCCTGCAATAATTACGAGATCATCGATCTCGGCGTCATGGTTCCGGCGGCGAAAATCCTCAGCGTCGCGCGGGCCGAGAATGTCGACGCCATCGGCCTTTCGGGGTTGATCACGCCCTCGCTCGACGAGATGTGCTTCGTCGCCGCCGAGATGGAGCGCGAAGGCTTCGATCTGCCGCTTCTGATCGGCGGCGCGACGACGAGCCGGGTCCATACGGCGGTGAAGATCCATCCCAATTACGCGCGCGGCCAGGCGGTCTATGTCAATGATGCGAGCCGCGCTGTTGGGGTTGTGCAATCGCTGCTGTCGAAGAGCGCTCGCGACGAGACGATCGCGACGGTGCGCGCGGACTATCACAAGGTCGCCGAGGCGCATAAGCGCTCGGAAGCCGACAAGCAGCGCCTGCCGCTGGCAAAGGCGCGCGCCAACGCCTTCAAGATCGACTGGGACGCTTACGCGCCGCCGCGCCCGTCTTTCACCGGCGCGCGGGTTCTCGGCAGCTACAGCGTCGCCGAGCTCATTCCCTATATCGACTGGACGCCCTTCTTCCAGACCTGGGAGCTGCGCGGGCGCTATCCCGCCATTCTCGACGACCCGAAACAGGGCGAGGCCGCGCGCCAGCTCTTTGAAGATGCGCAGGACATGCTGAAGCGGGTCGTCGATGAGCATTGGTTTGATCCGAAAGCCGTGATCGGCTTCTGGCCGGCGAATGCGGTCGGCGACGACATCGCGCTCTACACGGGCGAGTCCCGCGCCGAGAGGCTGGCGACGTTCCACACGCTGCGGCAGCAATTGCTCCGCCGCGATGGCAAGCCCAATCTCGCCCTCGCCGATTTCATCGCGCCAGCCGAGAGCGGCAAGGCCGATTATATCGGCGCCTTCGTCGTGACGGCGGGCGCGCAGGAAGGCAAGATCGCCGATCGCTTCGCCAAGGCCAATGACGATTATGGCTCGATCATGGTGAAGGCGCTCGCCGACCGCATCGCCGAAGCGCTGGCCGAGCGCATGCACGAGCGCGTGCGGCGCGAGTTCTGGGGCTACGCCGCCGACGAGGCGCTGACCGATCAGGCGCGACTCAAAGAAGAATATCGCGGCATTCGTCCCGCGCCCGGCTATCCGGCGCAGCCCGACCACACCGAAAAAGCGACGCTGTTCGAGCTTCTGCGCGCGCATCGGCGCATCGGCGTCTCCCTGACGGAAAGCTTCGCGATGCAGCCGGGCGCGTCGATTTCGGGCCTCTATTTCGCGCATCCGGAGGCGCATTATTTCGGCGTGGCGAAGATCGAACGCGATCAGGTCGAGGATTATGCGCGCCGCAAGGGCATGAGCGTTACCGAGGTCGAGCGCTGGCTCGCGCCCGTTCTCAACTATGTTCCGGCGCAGGCGGCGGCGGAGTAGGGGCGCGCCGGCGCGGCTTTTCCTTCCGCTCGCATTTCGATCCCGAAAACCTGGAGCCGGGATGCGGGCGGAAAACCGCCTCCCACTATTCGTCATCCCGCTCTATGCTGCCGCGACGGTGATTCGGAAGATAGGGCTTGAGGATGGGCGCGGATTCAATCGACGCGGTGGGCGATCACTTCATCGTCGGGCTGCGGCCGACGCCGGATCTCGACGCGCGCGACCGCGCCCTTTTGCAGGATCTGAAGCCCGCCGGCGTCATCCTTTTCAAAAGCAATTTTCGCCATGATCTTCCTTACCAAGGCTGGCTCGACGGCCATCGCCGGTTGATCGACGACATCCGCGCAGCGGCCGGGCGGGAACGGCTCCTGATCGCGATCGATCACGAAGGCGGCCGGGTCTGCCGCACGCCGGCGCCGATCACCCGGTTTTCCTACGCCGCGCGCTGGGCGGGCGAATCCGCCGCCGTCGGCGCCGCGATGGGGCGGGAGCTTGCGAGCCTTGGCTTCAACCTCAATTTCGCGCCGGTGCTCGACATTCACACCAATCCCTTAAATCCGGTCATCGGCGAACGCGCTTTTGGTTCGACCCCCGAGGCCGTCATCGAGGCGGCGCTGCCCTTCATGCGGGCGATGCAGGCGGAGGGCGTCATCGCCTGCGGCAAGCATTTTCCGGGACACGGCGACACTAGCGTCGATTCGCATCTCGGTCTCCCGACGCAAAGCTCGGACCTCGACGCGCTGCGCCAGCGCGAACTGAAGCCCTTCGCCGCGGCGATCGCCGCCGGCGTCCCGATGATCATGACCTCGCATATCCTCTACCCCAACATCGACGCTGAGGCGCCCGTAACCCTGTCGCGGCGCTTCATCACGTCGATCCTGCGCGAGGAACTCGGCTTCAGCGGCGTTACAGTCTCCGATGACATCGGCATGGGCGCGATGAAGGGGTTTTTCGAATCGGCCGAAGCCGCTGCGAATTTCCTCGCCGCCGGCTGCGACATGCTGATGGTCTGCGCGCATTTCACCGAGGCCGACCGCGCGCGCGGGTTCGCGAAAGCCATCCTCGCCGCCGCCGCCGACGGCCGGCTCGATCCCGCTTTGCTGGCGGCCTCGAAAGCGCGAATCGCGGCCTTGCTCGCCCGCGCGGCGACAAATCCCGTGCAAGCCCTTCCGGCCGAAATCCTGGAGGCGCATGCCCGGGCGGGAGCGCTCTTTTCGGCGCAAACGGTCGAGGTCGTTTGAGCCCGTGGCCTGTGCGCCTGAAGCCACTTAACGGCTTTTTCCGAAACGGGGAGCGCTCGCGCCTTTTTTGGCGTGACGAGGCGCGAGCCCTGGGTCCGGCGCGGCGCGCGCCGATGGGCCTTCCCGCCGCTCAATTCGCGTGATCACGCCAGCATTGCCAAGATCGGCCAAAAGCGCCACTCTCCGCTTTCTGCTCGACGCCAGGCCAAGAACCGCTTCCTTAATCGTGGCGACGGCCTGGACGTGGCCATGCGTGCCCCGGCGAGCGAAGGCGTACGGCGGTCGGGCGATCGCGGGCGTTGCGCGAGAGCCGGCTGCGTCGGGAGGGAGAAATGCCTCGCGTGCTTCCCGGGAAGATCGACACGCTTCTCGCCTTGCGGGCCAATGGCCGGCTGCTGGTTGGACGCGAGCGGATCACCCTGCTCGAAGCGGTCATCAAACATGGCAGCATCACCAAGGCCGCCGAGGTCGCCGGGTTCAGCTATAAAACCGCCTGGGACGCCGTCAATGCGATCAACAATCTGCTGCCCCGTCCGGCTTTCATCACGCACACGGGGGGACCACGCGGCGGCGGCGCGGAAGTGACCGACGAAGGGCGCCGCCTCATCAGCGTATTCCGCCGCCTCGAAGAAAAGCTCGGCGGCATTTCGGAGCGCATCGCCGCCGAGGGACTCGCGGACGACGAGTCTTTTCTGTTCTGGGGAATGGGCCTGAAGCTGAGTGCGCGCAACGCCTTCCACTGCACCGTGACCGACGTCTCGCCCGGTCCCGTTCACGTCGATGTCAAGCTGGAGGTCTCGAAGGGCCTCGGCATATCCGCGATCGTGACGAACGCCAGCGTCGACGAACTCGGCATCGCCCCGCGGCGCGCTGTGCTGGCCTTTGTCAACGCCAGTTCCGTCATGCTGGCGCCATGCGCCGATGCGCCCCGCATCTCCGCGCGCAACAGCATTCGCGGCCGCGTGCTTAAACGGTTCGACGGGGGAGGGGACGCCGAAGTCACCCTCGCTCTTGGCGACGGCAAGACGATGACGTCGATCATCACCGCGCAGAGCGCCGATGAAACAGGCATCGAAGAGGGCGCGAACGTCTTCGCGATCTTCCAGAGCTCCAGCGTCATATTGGCCACAGACTGAGCGGAACGGCGCTGGTGGCCGCGCGCTTGACTGGGTCGTCATTAACTCTATAGAATCTCTATAGTGTTATGTGGAGTTTTTGAATGATCCAGTTTCCTCGCCTTCGCCTCGCGGCCTTATCCGCATTTTTCGCGCTCGCCGCGATCGCCCCCTTTGTCTCCGCTTCGAAGGCGCAGGCCGAGACCGAATTGCTCAATGTTTCCTATGATCCGACGCGCGAGCTTTATCGCGCGATCAACGAGGCCTTCGCCGCCGACTGGAAAGCCAAGACAGGCGAGACGATCGCCATTCGCGCGTCGCATGGCGGATCGGGCGCGCAGGCCCGCGCCGTGATCGATGGCCTGCCGGCCGATGTCGTGACTCTGGCGCTCGCCGCCGATATCGATGCAATCGTCGCCAAGACGGGCAAGATTCCGGCGGATTGGCAAAAGCGCCTGCCGAATAATTCGGCCCCCTATACTTCGACGATCGTTTTCCTTGTGCGCAAGGGCAATCCGAAGGGCATCAAGGATTGGGACGATCTGGTGAAGCCCGGCGTCGCCGTCATTACGCCCAATCCGAAAACATCGGGCGGCGCGCGCTGGAACTTCCTCGGCGCCTGGGGCTACGCCTCGAAGAAGTTCAATGGCGACGAAGCCAAGATCAAGGATTTCATCGCGGCGCTCTACAAGAATGCGCCGGTGCTCGATACGGGCGCGCGCGGCTCGACGATCACTTTCGCGCAACGCGGGCAGGGCGACGTGCTGATCGCCTGGGAGAACGACGCCTTCCTCGCCTCCGAGGAGTTCGGCAAGGACAAGTTCGACATCGTCGTTCCCTCGATCTCCGTTCTCGCCGAACCGCCGGTCGCGCTCGTCGACGGCAATGTCGATGCGAAGGGCACGCGCAAACAGGCCGAGGCCTATCTGAACTTCCTCTACACGCCGCAGGCGCAGGCGATCATCGCCAAGAACTACTATCATCCCGTGAAGCCCGACGCCGCCGATCCGAAGGATCTGGCGCGCCTCGCCCATATCCCGCTGGTGACCATCGATGGCGATTTCGGCGGCTGGACCAAGGCGCAGGCGAAGTTCTTCGCCGAGGGGGGCGTCTTCGATCAAATCTACGGAGCTCACTGAGCCCCGACAGTCAGGCGGCCGCGGCAGGCCGTTACGGCGGCGCCACGCTCACGGGCCGTGGCGCCGCCGCGATGCGGGTAGGGCCGCAAGCGAAATCAACTCAATTTCAGTTCGCGTTCTATTCGCGCTGCTGTAAAGCCGGAGCGCCCGGCCGAAGCCGCAGCCGGGCGCCGCCTGCCTTCCGTGGAGCTTTCCCGCCATGACGACCGCCAATTCACGCAGCTCCGATTTTCCCGTCGAAGCGTTCTTCCTCGAGCGCTGGTCGCCCCGCGCCTTTAGCGGCGAGCCGATCCCGGGCGCCGATCTCGCCACCATCTTCGAGGCCGCGCGCTGGGCGCCTTCATCGTTCAATTCGCAGCCCTGGCGCTTTCTCTACGCCCGGCGCGATACGCCGGAATTCGAGAAGTTTCTCGGCCTTCTGATCGAATTCAACCAGTCCTGGGCGAAGAACGCCGCCGTGCTCATCATCGTGCTGTCGAAGAAAACCTTCACGCCGCCCGGCAAAAGCGAGGCGGCGCCGACGCACAGCCACTCCTTCGACGCCGGCGCCGCCTGGGGCTATCTGGCGCTGCAGGCCTCGCGTTCGGGCTATGCCGCGCATGGCATGACCGGCTTCGACATTCCGCGGGCCGCGGCGGAGCTCAACGTGCCCGACGATTACCGCGTCGAGGCGGCGGTCGCCATCGGCCGCATCGGCGATAAATCGCTGCTGCCTGAGTCGATTCGGGCGAGGGAGCAACCGAACGGGCGCAACCCGCAGGCCGATTTCGTCTTTGAGGGCGGCTTTCCCGCAGCCTGACGCGATGAGACGCGTTCCCGCCGGCCGCGCGTAAGAGCCTGTCCGGTCAGGCGTTCAAACTGGTCAAAAAAAGGGGTGTTTCACGTGAAACACCCCTTTTAAAGCAGTGCGCAGGCGTTCAGCGCGGCAGGACGCTGGAGCCCATCAGGAACGCATCGACGGACTGCGCCGCTTGGCGGCCTTCGCGGATCGCCCAGACGACGAGCGATTGACCGCGCCGCATGTCGCCGCAGGCGAAGACTTTCGGCAGCGAGGTCTTGTAGTCCACCTGGTCCGCGGCGACGTTGCCGCGCGGATCGAACTTCACGCCAAGGCCCTCCAGCAATCCCTCATGCACGGGCGACACGAAGCCCATGGCGAGCAGCACGAGATCGGCCTTGAGTTCGAAGGCGCTGCCTGGAATTTCCTTGAACTTGTCGTCGACCTGCACGCAGACGATCTTCTTGACCACGCCGTCCTCGCCGTGAATCGCCTTGGTCAGCACCGAGAATTCCCGCTTGGCGCCTTCTTCCTGAGACGAAGATGTCCGAAGCTTCAGCGGCCAGTTCGGCCAGGTCAGCAGCTTGTTCTCCTTTTCAGGCGGAATCGGCATGATCTCGAGCTGGGTCACGGAAAGCGCGCCCTGGCGGATGGAGGTGCCGATACAGTCCGAGCCCGTGTCGCCGCCGCCAATGACGACGACATGTTTCGCCGCCGCGAGGATCGGCTCGTTGCTTTGCACGGGCTCGCGGCTGACTCTGCGATTTTGCTGCGGCAGGAACTCCATCGCGAAATGGACGCCGGACAGCTCGCGGCCGGGAACCGGGAGATCGCGCGGCTTCTCGGCGCCGCCCGAGAGCACCACCGCGTCGTAATCATTGAGGAGCGTCTGCGCGTCGATGTCGATCCCGACATTGACGCCGACATGGAACTCGACGCCCTCCGCCTGCATCTGGTCGACGCGGCGGTCGATCAGATGCTTTTCCATCTTGAAGTCGGGAATGCCATAGCGCAGCAGGCCGCCGGGCTTGCTGTTCTTCTCGAAGACATGCACCTCATGGCCGACGCGGGCGAGCTGCTGCGCGCAGGCGAGGCCCGCGGGGCCGGAGCCGACGATGGCGACGCGCTTGCCGGTCTTCTGCGAAGGCAGTTCCGGCGGCAGCCAGCCATTGGCCCAGGCGCGATCGACGATGGCGCATTCGATCGTCTTGATCGTCACCGGCGCATCGTTGAGGTTCAGCGTACACGAGGCTTCGCAGGGCGCGGGGCAGACCCTGCCGGTGAATTCGGGGAAATTATTGGTCGAGTGCAGATTGCGGGAGGCTTCCTCCCAATCCGAATGATAGACGAGATCGTTCCAGTCGGGGATCTGATTATTGACCGGGCAGCCGCTGTGGCAATAGGGGATGCCGCAATTCATGCAGCGCGCCGCCTGATCCTTCGTCGCCTCTTCCGAGAGCGGGATCATGAACTCCTTATAGTGGCGAATTCGGTCGGATGCGGGCGCATAGCGCCGGTCGCGCCGGTCGATTTCCAAGAATCCTGTCACCTTGCCCATGAAAATCCCTCTGCCGCGCCGTGCGGCCCATCTCGCGGCTCATGCGCGGCGACCCGCGCCGCGCATCCCCCAATTGCGTTCGCGCATCAGGCGAACGGCTCAATCGCGCAGATCAACAAGCAGGATCTGCGCCTCTGTCAAGACGCAACGCGTGCGTTTTTCGCCTCCGGCGGCCGTCCTAAAGCCCGACGGCCGCGAGAAGTTTCTGACCCTGCTCCAGTTTCATCTCCTCGATGGCGCGGCGATATTCGACCGGCATCACCTTGCGGAATTTGGTCTTGTATTCGTCCCAATGATCGAGGATCTGCCGCGCCCGCACCGAACCCGTGCGCGCGGCGTGTTCCGTGATGATCTGATGCAGACGTTCGGCGTCGTAGCGCGTCATGTCGCCCATCACGTCGACGCGGCCATGCGAGTCGAGATCGCCGCCCTGGTGATAGCTGCTTTGCATCGCGGCTTCTTCTTCCTCGACCGGCTGCAGCTCGACCATCGCAAGGTTGCAGCGCTCGGCGAAATTGCCTTCCTCGTCGAGCACATAGGCGATGCCGCCCGACATGCCGGCGGCGAAATTGCGCCCCGTGCGGCCGATGACGACGACGATGCCGCCCGTCATATATTCACAGCCATGATCGCCGACGCCTTCGACGACGGCGAGCGCGCCGGAATTGCGCACGGCGAAACGCTCGCCCGCGACGCCGCTGAAATAGCATTCGCCCGCGATCGCGCCATAGAGGGCGGTGTTGCCAACGATAATCGCATCGCTCGCCGCGATCCGTGAATCCGGGGAGGGCCGGATAACGATCTGTCCGCCCGAGAGGCCCTTGCCGACATAGTCGTTGGCCTGACCTTCGAGTTCGAGCGTGACGCCGGCGGCGAGCCAGGCGCCGAAGCTCTGTCCCGCCGTACCCTTGGCGACGATGTGGATCGTCCCGCGCGGCAGGCCGGCATGGCCGTAGCGGCGTGCGATCTCGCCCGACAGCATCGCGCCGGTGGTGCGATCGGTGTTGTGGATCGGCGTTTCGATGAAGGCTTTCAATCCCGCTTCGAGAGCCGGCCTGGCTTGCTCGATCAGGCGACGGTCAAGCACCTTGTCGAGCCCATGGTCCTGGGCGATCGAGTGATGGATGGTCTGGCCGCCAAGCGGCTGCGGCTTGTGGAACAGCTTCGAGAAGTCGAGGCCGCGCGCCTTCCAGTGCTCGACGACCTTCTGCTTGTCGAGCATCTGCATCTGGCCGACCATCTCGTCGAAGGTCCGGTAGCCCATTTCAGCCATCAGGCCGCGCACTTCCTCGGCGACGAAGAAGAAGAAATTGATGACATGTTCGGGCAGGCCGACGAAGCGCTTGCGCAGCACGGGATCCTGCGTCGCGACGCCGACCGGGCAGGTGTTCAAATGGCATTTGCGCATCATGATGCAGCCCGCCGCAATCAGCGGCGCTGTGGCGAAGCCCATCTCATCGGCGCCGAGCAGCGCGGCGACGACGACGTCGCGGCCGGTGCGCAGGCCGCCGTCTGCCTGCACCACGATGCGCGAGCGCAGCCGGTTCAACACCAGAGTCTGTTGCGTTTCGGCGAGGCCAATCTCCCACGGGCTGCCGGCGTGCTTGATCGAGGTTAAAGGCGAAGCGCCGGTGCCGCCTTCAAAACCCGATATGGTGACGTGATCGGCGCGCGCCTTGGAGACGCCGGCGGCGACCGTGCCGACGCCGCATTCGGAGACGAGCTTGACCGAAACCTGCGCCCGCGGGTTGACGTTCTTCAAATCGGAAATGAGCTGGGCGAGATCCTCGATCGAATAGATGTCGTGATGGGGCGGCGGCGAAATCAGCCCGACCCCTTGCGTCGAATGGCGCACCTTGGCGATCACCGCATCGACCTTGTGGCCCGGCAATTGTCCGCCTTCGCCGGGCTTCGCGCCCTGCGCCATCTTGATCTGCATCATGTCCGAATTGATGAGATATTCCGCCGTGACGCCGAAGCGGCCGGACGCCACCTGCTTGATCGCCGAGCGCATCGAATCGCCATTCGCCAGCGGCTTGTAGCGATCGGATTCCTCGCCGCCCTCGCCGGTGTTCGATTTGCCGCCGATGCGGTTCATGGCGATGGCGAGCGTCGTATGGGCCTCGCGCGAGATCGAGCCATAGGACATGGCGCCGGTCGCAAAACGCCGCACGATCACGGCCGCGGGCTCGACCTCCTCGATCGGCACGGGCGCGCGGCCATCCTCCGCCGCGCTCTTGATGCGGAACAGGGAGCGGATCGTCAGCGGCTGCTCGCTCTCCTCGTTGAGAAGCGCGGCATAGGCCTTGTAGGTCTCGGCATTGTTGCCGCGCACGGCGTGCTGCAGCAAGGACACCGATTGCGGCGACCAGGAATGCGCCTCGCCGCGGATGCGGTAGGCGTAATCGCCGCCGACGGACAGCGCATTTCGGTAGACAGGTGAATCGCCGAAAGCGTCCTTGTGCTTGCGCAGGGTCTCCTGGGCGATCTCGTTGAGGCCGACGCCGCCGATCTGCGTCGCCGTGCCGGTGAAGAATTTGGCGACGAATTCATCGGCAAGCCCGACCGCGTCGAAAATCTGCGCGCCGCAATAGGACTGATAGGTTGAAATTCCCATCTTCGACATGACCTTGAGCAGGCCCTTGTCGACCGATTTGATGAAGCGCTTGCACGCCTCATAGCCGTCGACCTCCTCGGGGAACTCATCCGCCATGGCGGCGAGCGTCTCGAAGGCGAGATAGGGGTTGATCGCTTCGGCGCCGTAGCCGGCGAGCAGCGCGAAATGATGCACCTCGCGCGCCTCGCCGGTTTCGACCACGAGGCCGACCGAGGTGCGCAGACCCTTGCGGATCAGATGATGATGCACGGCGGCTGTGGCGAGCAGAGCCGGAATCGGGATGCGGTCCGGGCCGACCAGGCGGTCCGACAGGATGATGATGTTGAAGCCGCTGCTCACCGCCTGATCGGCGCGGTCGCAAAGCCGGGCGAGCGCCTCGGCCATGCCTTCGGCGCCGGCCTCCGACTTGTAGGTGATGTCGAGCGTCTTGGTGTCGAAGGCTTCCTCGACATGGCCGATCGAGCGGATTTTTTCGAGGTCGCTGTTGGTCAGGATCGGCTGGCGCACCTCGAGCCGCTTGCGGGTCGAGCCGCCCTGATGATCGAGAATGTTCGGCCGCGGCCCGATGAAGGAGACGAGGCTCATAACCAGCTCCTCGCGGATCGGATCGATCGGCGGGTTGGTCACCTGCGCGAAATTCTGCTTGAAATAGGTGTAGAGCGGCTTCGGCGCGGAGGACAGCGCCGAGATCGGCGTATCGGTGCCCATCGAGCCGATCGCCTCCTGGCCGGTCACCGCCATCGGCTCCATCAGCAGCGACAGATCTTCCTGCGTGTAGCCGAACGCCTGCTGACGGTCGAGCAGCGACACGTCAGTGCGCGTCGAGCGCGGCTCGACATGGGCGAGGTCCTCGAGGACGATCTGCGTATTCTTCAGCCATTCGCCGTAAGGATGGCGCGCCGCCAGCGCGTTTTTGATCTCGTCATCGGAGACGATGCGGCCCTGCTCGAGATCGACGAGCAGCATCTTGCCGGGCTGCAGGCGCCATTTGGCGACGATGCGCTCCTCAGGGATAGGCAGCACGCCGACCTCGGAGGCGAGCACCACGAGGCCGTCGTCGGTGACGATGTAGCGGGCCGGGCGCAGGCCGTTGCGGTCGAGCGTCGCGCCGATCTGGCGCCCGTCGGTGAAGGCGACGGCGGCGGGGCCGTCCCAGGGCTCCATCATGGCGGCGTGATATTCATAGAAGGCGCGGCGCGCCTCGCTCATCAGCGGATTGCCGGACCAGGCTTCCGGAATCAGCATCATCATCGCATGGGCGAGCGAATAGCCGCCCTGGACGAGGAACTCCAGCGCATTGTCGAAACAGGCGGTGTCGGACTGGCCCTCATAGGAAATCGGCCACAGCTTCGAGATGTCGTCGCCAAAGAGCCCGGAGGCGACGGAAGCCTGCCGCGCCGCCATCCAGTTGACGTTGCCGCGCAGCGTGTTGATCTCGCCATTATGCGCGACCATCCGGTAGGGGTGCGACAGCGACCAGGTCGGAAAGGTGTTGGTCGAAAAGCGCTGATGCACGAGCGCCAGCGCCGAGACGAATTTCGGGTCGGCGAGATCGCGGTAATAATGGCCGAGCTGACCGGCGAGCAGGAGGCCCTTGTAAACCAGCGTGCGCGAGGACAGCGACACGGGATAAAAGCCCGCGACGCGCGGATCGTTGAGGTCGTGCACGGTGTTCGAGATCACCTTGCGCAGCAGGAAAAGCCGCCGCTCGAAGGCGGTCTGGTCTTCGGCGTTGGCGCCGCGCTTGATGAAGATCTGGCGGCTCACCGGCTCCGAGGGCTTGATGCTTTCGCCAAGGTCGGACGGATCGACCGGCGTGTCGCGCCAGCCCAGAAAAATCTGGCCCTCGGCGGCGACCACCTTCTCGACGATGCCTTCGACGATTTTGCGCCCTTCCGGGTCGCGCGGCAGGAACAGCGCGCCAATGGCGTATTCGCCCGGCGCCGGCAGCTCGAAGCCAAGCTCGCGCGCCTTCTCGACGAAGAACTCATGCGGGATCTGCACCAGCATGCCGCAGCCGTCGCCGGCCTTGGGATCGGCCCCGACCGCGCCGCGATGATCGAGATTGAGCAGGATCTGAAGACCCATTTCGATGATCTCGTGCGACTTGCGATTGTGCATATTGGCGACGAAACCGACGCCGCAGGCGTCATGTTCGCGCGTCGGGCTATAGAGCCCCTGCGGCGCGGGAAGCCCGGGATCGCGGGTGGTGTCGGCAAGTGATGACTGGCGGGAAACGGCCGGGTCGATCGAAGCGGTCACTATCTCTTCCTCTCCTGAGAAAAACGCGGCCCGCGGCGGCCCGCCTCAGTCTCTTGTTCGCAGCCGGCATTGGGGGCCGGCCTCGGCATCCTGGCTTCGCCCGCTGGCCCCGGAAGCCGGCTTGGGCTGCGAAGCCGGCTGGGGCTGCAACGCGTCCTGGCGGACGAGCGCGATCGCAGCAGGCGAGCAATCGGGCTCAGCCTGCTCTCGAACTTCGCCATCCGCTCAGATCGCGATGGAATGGAGCGCGCCCGAAGCGCGCCTGCGGCGTCGCCTTGGCGAACGCTTTCGTGTCGGGCAAAAAATATGGCATCTGATCGCCGTTCACAAGAGCCATCCGCGGCGACTGGGCGCATCGCTTTTGAAATCCGCCCAAAACCTCAGCAATTAACGCGATTCATAGCAAGTACGGCGCCATGGAACGAGCGTTCTTCAGCTTCGCCGCTGGAGCGCGGCGCCTCCTTCGTGCTATCTGTAAGGGGGCCTGCGCAACGGCGGCGGGGCGCGCAGGATGCGGTTCGAGAGGCCATGGATTTCACCAGCGACAATGCGGCGGGGGTCAGCCAGCCCATTCTTGAGGCTATCGTGGCGGCCAACGCAGGGCCGGCGCCCGCTTATGGCGCGGATTGCTTCAGCGCCGCCGCCGCGGATCTGCTGCGCGAGGTTTTCGAGACGGATCTGACCGTTTTTCTCGTCGCCACCGGGACGGCCGCCAACGCTCTGGCCCTCGCCGCCCTGTGCCCGCCGTGGGGCGCCGCATTCTGCCACCAGAGCGCGCATGTGATGACCGATGAATGCGGGGCGCCCGAAATGTTCACGGCCGGCGCCAAGCTGATCGGCGTTGGCGGCGGCGCCGGCAAGATCTCGGCGGCGGCTCTCGCGGCGAGCCTCGCCGCTTTTCCGCGCGGCCTCGTCAAACAGGCGCAGCCCGCCGCCCTCTCGCTGTCGCAGGCGACCGAGTGCGGCACGCTCTATGGCTGCGCCGAGATCGCCGAGCTGTCCGCGCTCGCGCATGGGGCGGGCCTCGGCGTGCATATGGATGGCGCGCGCTTCGCCAATGCGCTCGTCGCGCTTGGCTGTTCGGCGGCGGAGATGAGCTGGAAGGCCGGCGTCGACGTGCTTTCCTTCGGCGCCACCAAGAATGGCGCGCTGGCCTGCGAGGCTCTGATCGTCTTCGACGCCGGCAGGGCGGAGACGCTGCCGTTCCAGCGCAAGCGCAGCGGGCATACGCTCTCGAAGGGCCGCTTTCTCGGGGCGCAGATGGTCGCCTATCTCAAGGATGATCATTGGCTCGCCAACGCCAGCGCGGCCAATGAGCAGGCGCGCCGGCTGGCGGCGGGCCTCGCCAAGGCGCCTGGCGTGCGCATGCCCTGGCCGACCGGGGCGAATGAGGTCTTCGCCTTCCTGCCGCGCAAGAAAGACGCCGCGCTGCGGGCGGCCGGCGCGCGCTATTATGACTGGACCGCGCGGGAGACCGGCGGCGCGGGCGCGGACGAAGTCTTCGTCAGGCTGGTGACGTCTTTTTCAACCACGGCGGCGGAAGTCGACGCCATGACCGCGCTCGCCTGCGGTTAGGCAGGGGGCGGGAAAAGGACGCGAAAAGAAAAGGCGCCTCGATCGAAGCGCCTTTCCCTGCTGAAAATTCAGGCGGCTCCGGCGCCGCCGCGCGCTTTTGCTGCTATTCAGGCGGCCTTGGGGGCCGAGACGACCTGCGGGCCGCTTTCCGCCTTGGCGCCGCCGATCGGGATCTGACGCGGCTTGCGCGCTTCGGGCAGTTCGCGCACCAGATCGATGTGGAGCAGGCCGTTTTCGAGACCGGCGCTCACCACCTGCACGTGATCGGCAAGCTGGAAGCGGCGCTCGAACGCGCGCGACGCAATGCCCCGATAGAGCACTTCGGTCGGGCGGCCGTCGCCCTCGGCCTGCGCGCCGCGCGACCCGCGTACCGTCAGCGTATTGTCCTTCGTCTCGACGAAGAGGTCTTTTTCGGCGAAGCCGGCGACGGCGATCGAAATTCGATAGGCGTCCTCGCCCGTCCTTTCGATGTCGTAGGGCGGGTATCCCGGCGCGGCTTCAAGGCCGGCGGCCTGATCCAGCATGCCGAACAGGCGATCAAAGCCGATCGTCGAGCGATAAAGGGGGGAAAGATCATATTGGCGCATTTCATATCCTCCGTGAATTGAAGCGACACGTTGTCGAACCCATTATGAGAGGGGGCTTCCACCGCCCATAACGTCGTCCGCGCGTCCGTAAGCGGCCCGCGCAAAAATGATGTAAGGAGCGGTCTTGCGGTTGCAAGAGGGGCGGTGGCCCGGTTTTGGCGCGCGGGCGAGCGGCGCGGAAGGAAATTCGACAAATGGATCTTTGCGTCACCGACCTCAATCCGGCGCCGCCCGACGCCGTCGCATCCTTCATCCAGACGAAGGACAAGGTCCGTCTTCGCGTCGCGCGCTGGCGCTGCGACGGCGATTGCGCCGGGACGGTCGCGATCTTCCCGGGCCGGGCCGAGTTCCTCGAAAAATATTTCGAGGTTGCTGCCGATCTCCGCAAACGGAACTTCGACGTCGTCATTCTGGACTGGCGCGGGCAGGGCGGCTCCGACCGTCTCGCGCCGCATCGCGGCAAAGGCCATGTCGGCAATTTTAACGCCTATCAGCGCGATCTCGACGCCCTGCGCCTTGAGATCCTCGAACCCTTGTGCCGGCCGCCTTTTTTCGCGCTGGGCCATTCGATGGCCGGGGCCGTCCTGCTCGAACAGGCGCGCGCCGGCCGCTCGCCCTTCGAGCGCATCGTCCTGACCGCGCCGATGATCGATCTTTACCGGCTGCGGTTCGCCAGGGTCGCGCACAGCCTCACCCCGATCCTCTCTGCGCTCGGCTTCGGCCGCGCCTTCGCGCCGGGCTATGGCGGCGCGACGCCCTATCTGACGCGTTCCTTCCAGGGCAATGTCCTGACCTCCGACCCGGAGCGCTTTGCGCGCGCGGCCTCGGTCGTCGCCGCGGCGCCGGAAATCGCCATTGGCGCGCCGACGATCGGCTGGGCCAGCGCCGCTTTCCGCCAGATGCGGCGTTTCGCCGACGCCGAATATCCGCGCCGCATCCTGACGCCCATCTTGATGTTCGCCGCCGGGGTCGACCGGGTCGTCGATTCGGCGGCGGCGGAAGCTTTCGCCAGCCGGCTCAAGATCGGCCGCTGCATCACGCTCAGTCAGGCGCGTCATGAAATCCTGATCGAAAGGGATCCCATTCGCACGCAATTCTGGGCCGCGTTCGACGCATTCATTCCCGGTTCGCTCGCCGGGACCGATCCTTTTGCGGTGAGCCTTTCAGGCGCGGCGGCGCCTGATCCGGCGTGAGCCTTCACGATAAAGACGGCTTTGCCTGCTACCGAGGCTAAATCGCGTTGACCGGGCAGCCTGCCTTTTTCACCTGTCCGGCTGGAGCATGCGCTTTGCAAAATCTGCGGGACTTCGTCGTCAAAGAGAAGCTGAAGGATGGCGTCGACGTCACCGTGCGGGCGGTTCGCCCGGATGACGGCGAGCGCATTCACAGGGCTTTCCTCCGCCTTGGCCGGGAGACCGTTCACAATCGCTTCATGGGCTACAAGCGCGACGTCTCCGACGCCGAACTCGGGCACATCACAAACGTCGATTTCCGGCGCGACGTCGCGCTGCTCGTCACCATCGGCTCCGGCAAGGACGAGACCGTCGTCGGCGGCGCAAGCTATTTCGCGCTCGATCCCGCCGCGCCCTGCGACGGCGCCGAACTCGCCTTCACGGTCGAGGAGGATTTTCAGGGGCGGGGCATGGCGAGCAGTCTCATGCGCCATCTGATCTGGTTCGCCCGCCAAAACGGGCTGCGGCGGTTCGAGGCCGATGTGCTGACCTCGAACCTGCCGATGCTCTCGGTTTTCCGCAACAGCGGCCTGCCGATGACGATTGAACAGGACGGCGACACGGTGCATATCGAGATGTCTTTGCAGCCGAAGCCGGTTTAGGAGCCGGGATCAAGGGCGCGCGACGCCTTTGCGCGGCGTCCATTCGTCGGGCTTTGCTTAAATCGCGCGAAGCGGCGAAACTCCTGAACGAGCGGACATGTGTGGATCGCTCCACTCCAGCAAGACAGGAACATCATGAAGCGGACTATCAAGGCGGGTTCAGCGGACCCATCCCCCGGCAGGCGCGATCTCCTTCGCACGCTGGCTGTCGGGGCTGTCGCCGCGACGGCCGCTGCTGGCGCCTCGATGGACGCCGGCGCCGAGACCGCAGGGGCCAAGCCCGCGGAGGGCGCGGGGATCCGAGCCTTCAAGCTTTATACGGGTCCCGACAATGCTTCGCATGTGCTTGAGGGCGCGATCGACCAAACGGATCGCACCGACGTGATCGCGATCCATTTCAAGGAAACGCCGGCTCATTCCGCGCTGGATTGGCACCAGGACCCAGAGCCGCAATATGTCATTACGCTGTCGGGAACGCTTGAATTCACGACCCGCGACGGCGAGACATTCGTGCTGCGGCCCGGAGACGTCCTGCTCGCCGAGGACCATACCGGCTCCGGCCACAAATGGCGCCTGATCGACGATCAACCGTGGCGCCGCGCCTATGTGGTGCTGAAGCCGGGCGCGAAGGATTCCTTTGTGGCCAAATCGGGCCGCTGAGCCCCAACGCATATCGCGGCCTCGCCGGCCGCGATTGTAGCTTCGGCGTTGTTAGGCTTGCCGCCTTATATTAGAGAACGACGACCGTCGCGCCGACCTTGACCCGCTGATAAAGGTCAATGATGTCCGCGTTGAGCAGGCGGATGCAGCCGGACGACACCGCCTGGCCGATGGTGTCCGGCTCGTTGGTGCCATGGATGCGATACATCGTGTCGCCGCGCTCGTTGTAGAGATACATGGCGCGCGCGCCGAGCGGATTGGCGATGCCGCCGGCCATGACCTTCGGCAGTTCGGGGCGGCGCTTCAGCATGTCGGCCGGCGGCGTCCAGGTCGGCCATTCGGCGCGGCGGCCGATATAGGCGCGCCCCTGCCAGCCGAAGCCGTCGCGGCCGACGCCGACGTCGTAGCGCATCGCCTGGCCGTCATCGAGCGAGAGATAGAGATAGCGGTTCTTGCTGTCGATCGTGATCGTGCCGGGCTTTTCCTCGGTCGGATCCCGCACCAGCGTCCGGGTCGGGGCGATCTCCTGATTGAGTTCCGTCGGCAGGCTCGCCTGCTGCGCCGCCGCGCCCTGCGGTCCGCGCATCAGACCGGCGGTTGAGCCGCCGTCAAACGCCTGCGCGCTTGCGCCGGCCAGAAAAGCGGCGGCGACCGCTGCGAAAATCGCCTTCTTCGTCATCAACATACCGGCCCCCCAACGACTGTTCCGACGTCGTGTTTAAGCTGCAAGCCAACGTCCAAGCTGTGCGGTTTGTTCCATATCAACTGCAAGGTTTTCGTAAATTCTTCAGTTTCGCGAAGGCGGGGCGCAACAACGCGAGGCGGCGTCAGCGGGCTCTTGCGCCTGTGGTCCGGCGCCTATGGTCTGGGCCAGCTGAAATCATCGGCGCGTCCCGGCTTCGGCTCGCTGGGCTGGTCCTGTTCGAGGATTGGCCGCGCGGCGCCGGCGCGCGAGGCGAGTTCGCCGCCGGGCGCGCGCACGGGGCCGGTCAAGGGCAGCACCGGGCCGGCGATGGGTTTTGGCGGCGGGGCCGGGCGCACGCTGGGGACGGCCGGCGTCGCCTCATTGGCGGGCGCCGCCTCGGCGGGCGGAAGGCTGGCTTCGGCGGGAGCGGAAATGGCGGGGCCTTCCGGGCTTTCCTTGGCTTTTGTTTCCTCGAAAGTGCGGCGGATCTCGGGCTCGACGAAATGCGCCAGTTTCAGCGCGCCCGCCTCGGTGAAATGAACCCCGTCGGAGGTCCGCAATTTCACGATCTGCCCGTTCATGTCGGGGCCGGTCGCGCTATATTCGCCGGCGTCATTGGCGAAGGCCTGCCAGACATCGATATAGGTCGCGCCGGCCTTGCCGGCATATTCGCGATAGAGATCGTTGAAGGCGGTGGCGTCGGCGGAAAGCCGCTCGTTTTTGAGGACCGGCAGGCCGACCCAGACAAGCGGGATTTTCTTGTCGCGGAACATCGCGGCGATCGCCTCGATGCGGCTGGAATAGGCTTCCTTCCACTGCGGCGAAAGCGGTTCGAAGGCGCCGCCCTTGCCGTCGTGCAGCGTCTGGCGGTCGTTGCTGCCGATCATCATGACCGCGAAATCGATCCGCTTGCCGCTGGCGAGCATATCCTGCGCCGCTTTCGTCCAGTCGTAGAAATCGTCGCGCACCAGCCCCGAATCGGCCTTGGCTTCCCGCAGAAGCCCGATTTCGGGCCGGTCGACAAAGGCGTCGGTCAAGCCCTGCGCCAGCGTCTGCGCAAGGCTGTCGCCGATGACGGCGACGAAAAATGTCGGCGCGACGGCCGGGGTCTGCGGCTTCGCCGCCGCCCCCGCCGTATCAGTCTGCCTCTCATGATATCTTGGCCGCGCCTCCTGCCGCGGCCGGGCGGGCGCGCGCGTCTGGACGCGACTCCTCGGCCGCTTCTGCTTCATGACGTGGCTCGGCTCTGGCGCCGGCTGGAACAGATGCGTGAACCAGCCGAAGGGATCGTCCTGCGCGAAGGCCGCCGGGACGCAAAGGAAAGCCGCGAGCAGGGCGATGGCCGCGAAGCCAAGCAGGCGGCGCCACGCAAATCGCACTCTTTTCGGTGCTGCTTCAATCGTCATGAAACCAATATAGACCGCTTCTTGCGCCCGCGCATCCTGTCCCTCCGGTTAGGCTGGATCGGGGCGATGGTGGTATGAGTCTTTCGCGCCGCCGCATCCCATTGCAAAGGCCGAGGAGGAATCCATGCTTGTTCTGGTTCTGGGGATCGTCGTGCTTCTTGGCGCGCATGTGCTGACGACGTTTCGCGAGACGCGGACCCGACTGATCGAGCGCTTCGGCGCGGGTCCTTACCGGATCGCCTATTCGGTCGTCTCCATCGTGGGCTTTCTCCTCATCGTCCGGGGCTTCTCGCTCTATCGGGCGGGCGGCCTCATCCAGATCTGGGATCCGCCGGTCTGGGCGCGCCATATCACCATCACGCTGATGTGGTTCGCCTTCATCGCGCTCGCCGCCATGAATCCCGCGCCTAGCCGGATTCGGGGGTGGCTGCGCCATCCAATGCTTGTCGCGATCAAGATCTGGGCGCTGGCCCATCTTCTCGCCAATGGCGACGCCGGCGGCATGGTCCTGTTCGGGTCGTTTCTCGCCTTCGCGGTCTATGACCGCATCGCGGTGAAGAAGCGCGGCGATTATGGCGCGGCCCCGGTCAAGTCGTTCACCCGCGCCGACGCGATCACGCTTGGCGTCGGCACGCTCGCCTATATCGCCATGATCTTCCTGCATCCCGTCCTGATCGGCGTGCGGGTGACGGGCGGATAGTTTCCAGCGCGGCACAAAACTCGCACCTCTTTTTTCGTTCTCGTTCTTCGTTTCCTGACGTTTCCCTTGCCCGGAGGAGATGGCGCCATAGTCGACACGCTGAAAGCCCGCGTCCGCGAAGGCTCGCCCTATCCGCTCGGCGCGGCATGGGACGGCAAGGGCGTCAATTTCGCGCTGTTTTCCGCCAATGCGACGAAAGTCGAGGTCTGCGTCTTCGACAGCGACGGCAAGGCCGAACTCGATCGCGTGACGCTGCCGGAATACACCGATCAGATCTTTCATGGCTGGCTGCCCGATCTCGGGCCGGGCCAGGTCTATGGCTATCGCGTGCATGGGCCCTATGAGCCCGACGCCGGACATCGCTTCAATCCGATGAAGCTGCTGCTCGATCCTTATGCGCGCGCGCAATTTGGCGACCTGCAATGGGATCCAGCAGTGTTCGGCTACACGATCGGGCACCCGGACGGGGACCTTTCGTTCGACGCGCGCGACAGCGCGCCCTTCGTGCCGAAATCCGTCGTCGTCGATCCCAATTTCGACTGGCATGGCCAGCCCCAGCGCAAGCCCGTCGCCTGGGACAGGACGGTCTTCTACGAGGCCCACGTGCGCGGCTATACGAAGCTCAATCCGAATGTCGAAGAGCATCTGCGCGGAACCTACGCGGGCCTTGGCGGCAAGTCGGTGCTCGATCATCTGAAGTCGATCGGCGTCACCTCGGTCGAGCTGCTGCCGGTCCATAGCTTCATCAACGACGATCATCTTCTGCAAAAGCATCTCACCAATTATTGGGGCTATGACACCATCGGCTTTTTCGCCCCCGACCCGCGCTACGCCGCCGACCGCGCAAACTGTCTGCGCGAATTCAAGGAGATGGTGTCGCGCTTCCATGAAGCCGATCTCGAAGTGATCCTCGACGTCGTCTACAACCACACGGCCGAGGGCAATGAGCGCGGTCCGACGCTGTCTTACAAGGGCATCGACAACGCGTCCTATTATCGCCTCGTTCCCGGCAAGCAGCGCTACTACGTTAACGACACCGGCACTGGAAATACGGTCAACCTGTCGCATCCGCGCGTGATCCAAATGGTTACCGACAGCCTGCGCTACTGGGTCGAGGAAACCCATGTCGATGGTTTCCGTTTTGATCTCGGCACTATTCTCGCCCGTGAGCCGAATGGCTTCGACAATCAGTCAGGCTTTCTCAAAGCCTGCTGCCAGGATCCGGTGCTCGCCACGGTGAAGCTCATAGCCGAACCATGGGATTGCGGCCCAGGCGGCTATCAGGTCGGCGCCTTCCCGCCGGGCTGGGCCGAATGGAACGACAAATTTCGCGACGCCGTGCGCGACTTCTGGCGCGGCGCGAGCCACGCCGCCGAACTCGCGCCGCGCCTGCTCGCCTCGCCGCGGGAATTCGATCATCAGGGCCGCAAGCCCTGGGCCTCGGTCAATTTCGTCACCGCTCATGACGGCTTCACGCTGGCCGACGTCGTCGCCTATGACGGAAAACACAATGAGGCGAATGGCGAAGGCAACAAGGACGGATCCACCGACAATCGCTCGATGAATTACGGCGCGGAGGGACCGACCGACGACCCGGAGATCAACCGCATCCGCGCGCGGCAGGTCCGCAACATGCTGGCGACGCTGCTGCTCAGCCAGGGTTCGCCGATGATCGTCGCGGGCGATGAGTTCGGCCGCACGCAGAAGGGCAATAACAACGCCTATTGTCAGGACAATGAGATTTCATGGGTGCATTGGGACATCGGCGCGGAGGGCCAATCGCTGATCCGCTTCGTCGGCGGGATCGCCGGGCTGCGCCGGCGTTTTCCGATTCTGCGGCGCGGCCGCTTCCTGACCGACGCCTATAACAAGGATCTCGACATCAAGGAGTTGACCTGGGTCAATGCCGGTGGCGGCGAGATGGAGCCGGGCGACTGGGAGGGCGCGCAATGTTTCGGTCTCATGCTCGACGGGCGCGCGCAGCCGACCGGCATCCGCAAGCGCGGCGAGGACGCAACCATATTGATGATCTTCAACGCCTGGCGCGACATGGTCGAATTCACCCTGCCGAGCCAGGCGGCCGCCCATCAGCACTGGACCTTGATGATCGACACCAACATGTCCGAAGATTCGGAGCCGCGAGAGACGGAAATCTTCCGTTTCGGTCAGAAATACGCCGTGACGGGCCGCAGCTTCCTGCTGTTCGCCCTGGTCCCCGACGCCGAATGAGCCGGCCCGCGTCAGCTATTCTAACGCGTTCGAATCGATTGTCACATGCCGTTAGGTCGATCCGACCCGAACGGATCGTGATCCAAGAGGGCACCTTTCGATTCGCGCGCCAGCGCCAGCCAGGCGCGCGCGGCGGGTGAGAGAAAACCGTCGCGCCGCCACGCCAGCGCCATGCGCCATTCGGTTTCCGGTTCGGCGAGCAGAACGCGATGGACCGGCGAGGTCGCGCGCTGTTCTGCGATAAGCCGCGGCAGAAAGGCGACGCCGAGGCCCGCCGCCACAAGTTCGATGATGAAATCGATCTGCGCGCTGCGCGCGGCGATCTTTGGCGTGAAGCCATGCCGGCCGCAGGCGTCCAAAATCACCCGGTTGAGCGCGAAGCCCGTTTCGAACAGGATGAAGGGCGAGGTTTTGAGACTTTGCAGATCGACGGCGTCGCGGCCGGCGCAGGGATGGCCGGCGGGCAGCAGCGCCATCAGCGGCTCGCTTCGGACGTCCTGCCAGTCGAGATCCTCCGAGATCGGCAGGAGCGAGGCGGCGAGTTCCACCTCGCCGGTCGTCAGAAGCTCCTCCAGCCGCTTGCTGCCTTGTTCGATCAGGCGGATGTCGATGCCGGGATAGCGGCCGCGATAAATGGCGAAGAGCGGCGCGAATAAAAGGCTGCTTCCGATCGGCGGCAGGCCGAGGCGCAAGACGCCGCGCTTCAAGCCGCGCAATTCGTCGAGTTCGGCCAATAGATTATCGCCGAGGGCAAGCATGGCGAGGGCGCGGCGATAGACGATCTCGCCGGCGGCCGTCATCTCGCTGCGATGGCCGATGCGGTCGAGCAGTGCGACGCCGAGTTCGCCCTCGATCTGCTTCACGGCCTTGCTGATCGTCGGCTGGGTGGCGTTGAGCGTTTTCGCCGCTGCCGAAAAGCCGCCCTGGCGGACCACCTCGACGAAAGCGCGCAGCGTTCTGAGCTCCATTTAAATTCCATATCAGAATAGTTTCTATTCAATCAATTCATTTTTGTAATTGTGCGGTGCGGTGTAATCTTCGCCCAGCTTGGAGATTGCATGATGTTTTCCCGCAAGGCCGTCATTCGCACCCGATACGCCTTTCGCCACAGCCGCCTGTTGCAGCTTGGCGTTCTGATGGGCTTCTGGTGTTTTGGGCAGGCAATCGCGGAGACATTCCGCCTGCCTGCGCCCGGCGGGGTCATAGGCCTCGCGGCGGTTCTGGCGCTGCTGCTGGCGCGGCGCATCAGCCTTTCAAGCGTCCGGCTCGGCGCCGAAATGCTGCTTGCCGAAATGCTGCTTTTTTTCGTGCCGTCGGTGATGGCTTTGCTTGATCACACCGAATTCCTCGGGGTGCTCGGACTGAAGCTGCTCGTCGTGATTTTAACCGGGACCTTATGCGTGATGGCGGCCACCGCGCTGACGGTTGATCTTTGCGCGCGCTGGACGATGCGTCATGCCGCTGACTAACCCACTTGCGCTGGCGGTCTTCTGGTCGGCCGCGACGATCGCCTGCTATTTCGTCGCGCGTCAGATCTATCGCCGTTGGCCGCGCTGGTATTTGTCGCCGCTTGCGGTCACGCCCGCATTGCTATTGGCGCTCGCGACGATTCTGCACACACGCTATGGCGAATACATGCGCGGCACGCACTGGATCGTGCTGATGCTGGGGCCAGCGACAGTCGCCTTCGCGGTTCCGATCTACGAACAGCGCAAGGTCATTCGCCGCCATTGGCCGGTGCTTCTTCTTGGCGTCGTCATCGGCAGCGCGACGGCGATGGCCTCCGCTTGGGCGATGGCGAGCGCGCTCGGCCTGTCCGGCGCTTTGCGGCTGAGCCTCTTGCCCCGCTCCATGAGCACGCCCTTCGCCATGTCCGTGTCGGGCGACATTGGCGGCTCGCCGGATCTGACGGCGGTCTTCGTCATGATGACCGGCATATGCGGCGCGGCCCTCGGCGAACTGATGCTGAACTGGCTGCCGCTGCGGTCAACGCTCGCGCGCGGCGCGCTTCTGGGCATGGGCGCCCATGGCGCCGGGACGGCCAAGGCGCGCGAGTTTGGCGAGGAGGAAGGCTCGATCGCGGGGCTCGTGATGGTTTTCGCCGGGCTCCTCAACGTCCTCGCCGCGCCCATTCTGGCCTATGGCCTCAAGGGCGGATTTTAAGCCGCCTTAAGTTTGATTCCGCCTTAAGGGAGACTGTTCGCCAGGGCTTCGAGATAAGCGGCGATCTGCAAGATAGGATCGACGCCGACGAGGGCGCCATCTTTGAGCATCTGGCGGGCGGCCGCAACGAACGCTTGTCGGCTATCCTCGGGCGGAAAAAGCGCGCCCGGATAGGTTGGTCCCAATCTTTTCAGTAAATCTTCCTCTAGCATCTGGCTCGGCGTTAAAAACTGGTTTGCGAAGGAGTTCTGCTCCTCCAGGAAAATCCTCTTGAAGTCATCGCTATCCCGCACAGCGCTTTCGCGCTTTTCTTGTGCTAGTCCTGTATTAATAAAATGGCGATCTATTACGTCAAATTTGCTCTTGTATTGCAACCCCATCTCTCGCAGCCGCGCGGCAAAATCCTTGGCGTATATTTTCAATTCAGGGTTCTTCATTGTCGGGGAGAGCGGCGCCGAGCCGGAATGCTGATGGAGGACGAGGCCTTCGAAGCCGAGCGCCAGACCCGCTATGAGAATGATTGGAAGACCCAGCCTCAACTCGCTCGCCAATATCGCTACGACCGCCACCAGCCAGCCAAATGTCAGCAATATGAAGATGAAGGCCGGATCTGAGCCGGCGGTCCAGGCCATGAAGGCGCATAGGCCGGCAATTCCGAACCCGGCCGCAAGGGTGACCAGGGCGCCCTGCGAGAAAGAAGACCGGAATCGGCTCCAGTAGCTCATTGATGACGCCGGCGCTTCAGGATCCTGGGATGGTCTCTGTTTTTCAAGCATGAAGGAGAGATGACTCCGAACCCGGCGGCGCGCAATCGAGCGCTTCCCGATCGCTCAGTTCGACGGCTTGCCGAGCAGCCCGGAGAAATCATGGCCGCCGCCCGGCGCCGGCGGCAGACGTTTTACGGAAACGACCGCGTCGAGCGGCAGCGGCGCGTAAAGGTGCGGAAACAGCGCTCCGCCGCGCGAGGCCTCATAGCGCAGGCCCTCGCCGAGGCGCTTGGGATCGACCGCGATCAGAACGAGATCGGTGCGCCCGGCGAAATGCTTGGCCGCCGTCTCCTCGGCCTGCGCGGCGGTCGAGAAATGGATGAAGCCATCCTCGATATCGGCCGGCGCGCCGTCGAACCGGCCGCGGTCCTCGGCCTGACGCCAGAGCGCCGCGGGAGCGATCTTGTAGATGAGAGGCATGGTCAGACTTTCCCCGTGCGCGCCGCACGGCGCCGTTTATCTCTGCGCCAGAAATTCGGCGTGTCCGCCGATGAGTTCGCCATTCAGCGCCTCCGCGATGAGCTGGCGCGTTTCATCGATGCCGTAAAGGGCGACGAAAGAGCCAAAGCGCGGCCCGCGCCCCTCGCCGAGCAGCACGGCGTAGAGCATGTTGAACCAGTCATTGGAGACGCCGGGGCGCTCCGGCGTCGCGCCTTTCGCCTTGAGATCCTGATAGCGCGGGATTTGCCGCGCGATGTCGTAAAGCGCCGTCTGGATCGCCTCGGCGCTGGCGTGTTTCGGCAGCGCCGCCAGCATGTCCGCAAGCTTCGAGAGGGCCTCCCGCTCGACGTCGTCCGGCTCGCGATAGCTTTTCGCCGGCCGCACGAAATCGCGGAAGTACCGCACGGCGTAGCGAATGAGCCCGTCGAGGCGCGGGTGGTTTTCCGGCGAGGCGTCCGGCGCATAGCGGCGCAGGAAGCCCCAGAGCACGGCGGGATCCTCGCTGTTCGCCACGGCCGCGAGATTGAGCAGCATGGCGAAGGTGACGGTCGCGCCGAGGTCTTCGCCGCCGATCTTCTCGGGCGCCGGAGGCTCGCCCGCGTGAATGTGCCAGACGGGATTGCCGAGGCGCTCCTTGACCGGCTGGCGCGGATAGGCGTCGAGAAAGCTCAGGTAATCGTCGACGGCGCGCGGAATGACGTCGAAATAGAGCCGCTTCGCCGCCGTCGGCTTTTGAAACATGAACAGCGACAGGCTTTCCGGGCTGGCGTAGGCGAGCCAATCCTCGATGGTGAGGCCATTGCCCTTCGACTTCGAGATTTTCTGGCCCTTGTCGTCGAGGAAAAGCTCGTAGTTGAACCCCTCGGGCGGGCGCCCGCCGAGCGCGCGGCAGATCTTGCTGGAGAGCTTGACCGATTCGATCAGATCCTTGCCGGCCATCTCGTAATCGATGCCGAGCGCGAACCAGCGCATCGCCCAATCGGCCTTCCACTGGCATTTTACGCGCCCGCCGGTGACGAGCGTCTCGATCTTCTCGTTGGTGTCGGGGTCGAGATAGACGATCGTTCCGCGCGCGGCGTCGCGCTCGATCATCGGCACCTGCAGCACTTTGCCGCTTGTCGGGCTGATCGGCAGGAAGGGCGAATAGGTGGCGCGCCGGTCTGGGCCGAGCGTCGGCAGGATAATGTCCATGACCTCGTCATAGACCGCGAGCATGCGCAGCAGCGTCTCGTCGAAGCGGCCCGAGGCGTAGTAATCGGTCGAACTGCCGAACTCGTAATCGAAGCCGAAACGGTCGAGAAAGGCGCGCAGCCGCGCATTATTGGCGGCCCCGAAGGAGCCATGCGGGCTGCCGAAAGGGTCCGGCACGCGGGTCAGCGGCTCGCCGAGGTGCGAAGCCAGCATCTCCCTGTTCGGCACATTGTCCGGCACCTTGCGCAGCGCGTCCATGTCGTCCGAGAAGGCGAGCAGGCGCGTCTTGATCTTGTCTTCGGTCAGCACGCGGAAGGCGTGGCGGACCATGGTGGTGCGGGCGACCTCGCCGAAAGTACCGATATGGGGCAGGCCGGACGGGCCGTAGCCGGTCTCGAAAATGACTTCGCTCGCGCCCGTGACGGCGAGCCGCGCGATGATCTTGCGGGCTTCTTCGAACGGCCAGGCGCCCGCCAGCTGCGCGGCCTCCTGCATTTCGGCTGTGAGCGGCGCGGGCGCGCGCGGCGGCGTGGCGAAGGAATCGGCGCCGGACGGCATGTTGGATCCTGACAAAGCGTGAGGCGCCGCGGAGCAAAAACTCCTGGCGCGCTGGAACGCCTTGCTGCCAGATCGCGCGCAATCACGCAAGCGCGCCGGGAACCTGCAGGAAATTAAAGGTCCGCGTTCAGGCGGCGCCTGAGCCGGTCGTCGCGACGCCAAGGCGCGCGGCGGCGCGCCGCGCCGTCGCCTCGCGCTGCGTCGTGATGGCGCGGACGGAGCTTCGCGCCGCTTCCAGTATGGAGGCGGGGGCCGTCGCCGGCGTGCCGCTGTTGAAGGGCGGCTCCGGCGCATATTGCATATAGAGCTGGATCGCCTGCGCGGCCTCGTCGCCGCGCAATTCGGCGGCGACCCGCAGGGCGCCGTCGATGCCCGACGTGACGCCGGCGGCGAACACCATGGATCCATCGACGACGACGCGCTCGTCGACGGGGATCGCGCCGAAAAAGGGCAGGAGGTGAAAGGCCGACCAGTGCGTCGTCGCGCGCCGCCCGACGAGCAATCCCGCCGCGCCGCAGATCAGGGCGCCAGTGCAGACCGAGAAAACGCAGCGCGCCCCGGCCGCCTGCCGCGCTATCCAGTCGAGAACCTCGGCGTCCTCCATCAGGGCTTCCTGCCCGTAGCCGCCGGGAATGTGCAGCACGTCGAGCTGCGGCGCGTCGGACAGGCGCGCGTCCGGCGTCACCTTCAGTCCGCGCATGTCGCGAACGGGCGCGTCGCTTTTGCCGAAAATGCGGTAAGTCGCGTTGGGGATGCGCGCGAGAACCTCAAACGGCCCTGTGAGGTCGATCTGGTCCAGTCCTTCGAACAGGAGGGATCCGATCTCAAGATGGGCGTCGGATGACATCATGCTGACGAACCCTTTGGCCAGGGCTGCTTTGCAGCCGGCTCCCCGCGACGATTCGCTCGAAGGGCCGCCGCCGGAGCGGGACGAGGAGGGGCGAAAACCATTTTTCCGCCGGCATCCCGCCGCAAGCGCGCGAAATTGCTGACATCGCTGATTTTGGATCGATCACGATCCAAAATCATCGCGATCAGGAGGTCGCCTCAGCGAAAGAGGCGCTCCCTCTAGTGGGGGATCTTCGCCCAGACGCGCTTTTTGACGAGATAGAGCAGCACGGCGAACACGATGAGATAGAGGAAAACGGCGAAGCCGATGCTCTTTCGGGCTTCGAGCTTGGGCTCCGCGGCCCACATCAGGAAGGCCGAAACGTCCTTCGAATATTGCTGCACGGTTTTCGGCGCGCCATCGGTATATTCGACGGCGCCGTCGCTGAGCGGCGGCGGCATGGCGATATGGTTGCCGGGGAACCATTCATTGTAGTTCGGGTCGTCCGCCTTGGTGTAGCCGTTCAGCAACGAGTAGATGTAATCGACGCCTTCTTCCTGATATTGCGTGACGGCGTCGACCAGAAACAGCGGGAAGCCGCGCTCGAAATCGCGCGCCTTGGCGAGCAGCGACATGTCGGGCGGGGCGGCGCCGAGCGCGGCGGCGGCGGCCTCCGGGTTCGGGAAGGGCGAAGGGAAATAATCGGACGGCCGGCCGGGCCGCTCGAACATTTCACCGGTCTGGTTCGGTCCATCCTTGACCTTGAACGTCGCCGCGAGCGCCTTGACCTGCTCCTCCGAAAATCCGGGACCGCCGGGGGCGGCCAGATCGCGGAAGGCGACCAGTCGCATCGAGTGACAGTTGGAGCAGACCTCGCGATAGACCTGATAGCCGCGCTGGAGCTGGGCCCGATCATATTTGCCGAAGGGTCCGGAGAAGCTCCAGGATTGCAGCGGCGGGTTCGGTTGCTCCGCCGGCGCCGCGGCCGCTTTTTCTTCGGCGGCGAAAGCGCGGGTTGCGCCGAATGTCAGAGTCAGGGCCAGAGCGCCGACGAGCGCGGTGACGGCGCCTGCGGCGATTTTCCTGCGAAGCCTCATGAATTCGTTCCTTTTGGGCATCAGCGGTCGGGTTGGCTTTTCTGCGGACGCTCCAGTCGCGGAACCGGAGCATTCTGCGCGACTATTGCTTTCACTCATTTGCGCCGTTCGCCCGTCTGCGCCGGGCGAGCGGGTGCGCGGCGGGTCGTTACCCAGCGAGAGCGGGGCTTGAGCTTTTCGTCTTTTCGAGAACGGCGTCGGCGATCGACGCCGGCAATGGCTTCGTTTTCTCGAAACGGCTCAGAAGCGGCAGGATCACCAGGAAGTGGATGAAATAATAGGCGGTGAGGATGCGCCCGGCCATGACATAGACGCCTTCCGGGGGCTTGGAGCCGATATAGCCGAGCAGCACGGCGTCGAGGACGAAAACCCAGAAAAAGATGCGGAACAGGGGGCGATAGGAACCCGATTTGACCTTTGAAGTGTCGAGCCAGGGCAGGGCCGCGAGGATCAGAACGGCGCCGAACATGGCGAGGAAGCCGCCGAGCTTCGAGGGAATCGAGCGCAGGATCGCGTAGAAGGGCAGATAATACCATTCCGGCACGATATGGGGCGGCGTCTTCAGCGGATTGGCCTCGATGTAATTGTCGGCATGGCCAAGATAGTTCGGAATGTAGAAGGCGAACCAGGCGTAGAAGACGAGGAAGCAGGCGATCGCAAATCCATCCTTGGCAGTGAAATAGGGATGGAACGACAGCGTGTCCTTGTCGGTCTTCTTTTCGATGCCGGCGGGATTGTTGGAGCCCGGGACATGCAGCGCCCAGATATGCAGCACGACAACGCCGGCGATCATGAAGGGGAGCAGATAGTGCAATGAGAAGAATCGGTTGAGCGTCGCATTGTCGACCGAATAACCGCCCCAGAGCCAGGTCGTGATGGCGTCGCCGACGACGGGAATGGCGGAGAACAGGCTGGTGATGACGGTCGCGCCCCAGAAGCTCATCTGACCCCAGGGCAGGACATAGCCCATGAAAGCGGTCGCCATCGAAAGCAGATAGATGATGAAGCCAAGCAGCCACAGGACTTCGCGCGGCGCCTTGTAGGAGCCATAGTACATGCCGCGGAAAATATGGATGTAAATGGCGAAGAAATACATCGAGGCGCCGGTGGCGTGCCAATAGCGTAGAAGCCAGCCGTAATTGACGTCGCGCATGATGTGTTCGACAGAGTCGAACGCCAGCGCCGAGTCCGGCGTGTAATGCATCGCCAGAACAACGCCGGTGATGATCTGCGACACCAGCATGAAGGACAGGATGCCTCCGAATGTCCACCAGTAGTTCAGATTGCGCGGGTTGGGAAACACAATGAAAGAGGAGTGCATCAGCCCAAGAATCGGCAATCGGCTCTCCAGCCACTTGGCGGCCGGGTGTTTTGGAACGTAGGTCGAATGTCCGCTCATGCTCTCATCTCTGCCATAATTGCGTTTCGCCGGGATTCGCGCCGGAAGACTAGCCTATGGTCAATTTCGTGTCGCTTGCGAATTTGTAAGGCGGCACCGCCAGATTGGCGGGAGCCGGCCCCTGCCGGATGCGGCCGGACTGATCGTAGACGGAGCCGTGGCATGGGCAGAAGAAGCCGCCGTCTTTGAAGGGCCCGTCGTTTTTGAGCGGCACGCAGCCAAGATGGGTGCAAATGCCGATGACGACGAGCCATTCCGGTTTTTCCACGCGCGACTGATCGGTGGCGGGATCCTTGAGTTCGCTCAGGGGGACGGCGCGGACGGCTTCGATTTCCGGAGGAGTCCGATGCGAAACGAAAATCGGCTTGCCGCGCCATTTGACGGTCAGGATCTGACCCGGCGCGATGCCGCTGATGTCGACTTCGGTCGAGGACGCCGCCAGCGTCGACGCGTCGGGGCTCATCTGAGAGACCAGCGGCCAGATCGCCGCGGCCGCGCCGACAACGCCGACGGCGCCGGTCGCCAGATAGAGAAAATCCCTGCGGGTCGGGGTCGGATTGTCCAACGTCGTAATGGCTGTCATCGCATCCTCGGACTGGAGCTTCGTGATTGTGGGGACGCCCTTTAGCTACGCAGTAATCGGGGCTTGCGAAAGAATCAACCACCGCGGCGAAGGTGTGGCGCTTGGCCGCCGTTTTTCTCGGGAATAATCAGACAGACCGATAAAAGGGCGTTGCAAAGTCGGTTTGCCCCCCCCGCCCGGCGCGCGCGCCGCCGGCCATTTCCGATCGCGCCAGCGGCGCCCGCAACGGGAGACCAATCTTGCCATGAAGAGCGTCATGAATCCCGCCATGAATGGCGCCCCGTGCGCCACTCGCCCCGCTGATCTGACGATCGCGCTTTATCAGCCCGACATTCCGCAGAACGCCGGGACGATTCTGCGCATGTGCGCCTGTCTCGGATTCGGCGCCGCAATTATCGAGCCAGCGGGCTTTCCCGTCAGCGACCGCCATTTTCGCCGCGCCGGCATGGATTATCTCGATCACGTGGCGATCGCGCGTTACGCCTCCTTCGGCGCTTTCGAGGCGGCGCGGCGCGCATCGGGCGTGCGCCTCGTCCTGATGTCGACCAAGGCGAGCCTCGCCTACACGTCGTTTTGCTTCGAGCCGGGCGACATCCTGCTGCTTGGCCGCGAATCGGCCGGCGCGCCGCCGGAGGTTCACGCCAGCGCGGACGCGCGCCTCGCGATCCCCCTGCGCGCCGGGATGCGTTCGCTGAATATCGCGGTCGCCGCGGCGATGGTCGCCGGCGAGGCGATGCGCCAGATCGGCCTTGCGCGACAGGGCGCCGCAGGCGGCGTTTGACCGGCGTCAATTTGCGTCGCTGTGAGGCGGCGCATCCTTTGTTCGACGCGCCACGACAGCCTGGCGCAATCCTCATGGAGATGATGGGCTCGAAGCGCGCGCAGAATGGGTTTGGCGCCGCAGCTTTCCCTCGAACCGGTTCGACGCCATGAGCGCTAAAGGTTTATTGCAGGAGCGGCTGGATTTCATCGATTTCGATGCGGAGGCGCGGGTTTTGCTGCGCTCGCTGAAGCCCCTGATCGAAAAGGCGCTCCCGCCAGCGCTCGGGGTGTTTTATGAAAAGGTGCGGAAAACGCCGCAACTCAGCGCCTTTTTCCGCGACGAGGCGCATATGCGCGCCGCCGAGAGCCGGCAGCAGCAGCACTGGGCGATCATCAGCGCGGCCGAATATGGCGAGACCTATGTTCAGGCCGTAAAGGCGATCGGCCAGGTGCATGCGCGCCTCGGGCTCGAGCCGCGCTGGTACATCGGCGCCTATGCGCTGGTGACGGATGGCCTCGTCCGCGCGCTGGTGACGGACCATTGGCCGGGCCTGTTGCGGCGCTCGAAAAATGACGCCGAAAATGCAGCCAAAGCCATCGCCGTCGTCATCAAGGCGGTCATGCTCGATATGGACTACGGCATATCGAGCTATCTCGAAGCGCTCGACGAAGAGCGGCGGCGGGCGGAACTGGCGCGCCTCGAGGCGGAGCAAAAGGCCGCCCTCGCCGTGAAGGCGACCGCGGCGGCGCTGAAGCTCCTCGCGGCCGGCGACCTTCGCGCTCGCATCAATGACGATCTCGCGCCCGAGTTCACCCGGCTCAAGGCCGACTTCAACGAAGCCGTGGCCAGATTGCAGGGCGCGGTGTCCACTGTGGCCCATGCCGTCGCCGGGATCAGATTGGGGGCGGAGGAGATCGCCGAGGCTTCGGAGGATCTTTCGCGGCGCACCGAGAGACAGGCGGCGAGCCTCGAAGAGACGGCGGCGGCGGTCGAGCAATTGACGGCCAGCGTGAAGCAGACCGCGGGCGGCGCCGGCGAGGCCGCCAAAGTCGTCGCCGCGATGAAGTCCGACGCCGCTGAATCCGGCGAGGTCGTCACGCGGGCCGTGTCGGCGATGGGCGGGATCGAGGAATCCTCGCAGCAGATTTCCAAAATCATCGGCGTCATCGACGAGATTGCGTTCCAGACCAATCTTCTGGCGCTCAACGCCGGCGTCGAGGCCGCGCGCGCCGGCGACGCCGGGCGCGGCTTCGCCGTCGTCGCGCAGGAGGTCCGCGCGCTGGCCCAGCGCTCGGCGCAGGCGGCGCGGGAGATCAAGGGCCTCATCGCATCGAGCGCGGCCGATGTCGGCGTCGGCGTCGATCTCGTCCGGCAAACCGGGGTCGCCCTGCGCAAGAACATCGATCAGGTCGTCGGCGTCGACCAACTCGTCGGCGACATTGCGGTATCGGCGCGGGAACAGGCGACGAGCCTCAACGAGGTGAATATCGCCGTCAATCAGATGGACCAGATGACGCAGCAGAACGCGGCCATGGTCGAGCAGGCGACCGCCGCCATCGCGTCCCTGAAAGACGAGACGGACGAGCTTGCCCATCTCATCGCGAAATTCGAGATCGGCGATGCGCCGTCGCAGGCCGCGCCCGCGCGGGAGCGGACGCTGGCCCGCCAGCGCGCGCGGCTCGTCGCCTTTGCGGGAGGCGCAAGATAGGGCCGGGGCCTGCCCTGATTTCGCCGTCCTGATTTATTCAGCCTCCTCCCGACTTGGGCGTTTTCCGGTTTCATGCAAATCGGAAAACGCCCTTTCTTTTGCTTTTTGCGCTTTCCTGTGTTCCACGCAGTCCGCGCAAGGCGCAATGGCGCTTGGCGACGGATTTTGCGAAGGCGTTTGCAAAGGTGATTGAATGAGCGAATCCGGGATCGTGGAGGGGCGCAAGGCGCTGGCGCGCGGCTGGTTCGAATCGCTGCAGCAAAAAATCATCGCCGCCTTCGAGAGCCTCGAAATGGACGCGCAGGGGCCGTTCGCCAACCCCGGCATGGCGCCGGGCCGTTTCGAGACGAAGTCCTGGCGCAAGGAGAACGACGGCGGCGGCGGCCTGATGGCGATCCTCAAGGGCCGCGTCTTCGAGAAGATGGCCGTCCACACGTCGACAGTCTTTGGCGCCTTTCCGGCCGAGTTCGCGCGGCAAATTCCGGGCGCCGACGCCGACCCGCGCTATTGGGCCTCGGGCGTCTCCCTCATCGCGCATCCGTGGAACCCGAATGTTCCCTGCGTCCACATGAACACGCGCTTCGTCGAAACCACCAGGGCGTGGTTTGGCGGCGGCGCCGATCTCACCCCCGTGCTCGACCGGCGGCGCGTCCAGAGCGATCCCGATGCGCGGGACTTTCATGCCGCCATGGCGCGCGCCTGCGCCGGCGCGGAGCCCATCGCCGACTATCCCAAATTCAAAAACTGGTGCGACGAATATTTCTATCTGAAGCATCGCGACGAGCCGCGCGGAATCGGCGGGATCTTCTACGACTATCTGGAGTGTCCGCCGGACGACGACGCGCGCTTTTCGGCGACCTTCGCCTTCACGCAGGCGGTGGGCTTGGCTTTTCTCTCGATCTATCCCGAGCTTGTGCGGCGTAATTTTCAGTTAGCCTGGACCGAGCGCGATCGCGCGGAGCAGCTCGTCCGGCGCGGCCGTTACGTCGAGTTCAACCTGCTCTATGATCGCGGCACGATTTTCGGCCTGAAGACCGGCGGCAATGTCGAGGCGATCCTGTCGTCGCTGCCGCCGGCGGTTGAGTGGCCGTAGAGCGGGATGCGAAAAAGTGGAATCCGGTTTTTCGCGTCAAATCCCGCTCTCTTCTCAACATTCGATCACGTTTAATGCTTTTGGATGTTTCCATCCAAAAGCATCGTGATCTAGGGACAGGCTTGAACCGTCACGACTTCGACATGCGAGGAATTTAACGCAAGGGATGCGGCCCGAATCGGCGGGAAACAGATCCGCCGGGCGGGCGCGCGGCAGTCAAGCCAACGCCGGAGGCGAACCCATGACCGATATCAGCAGCGGCCCCACCACTTTCGAACCAGGCGACATCGTTCAACTGAAGTCCTTCGGGCCGGCCATGACGGTCGTCGCCGTCAGCGACGCGGGCGTCGAGGTGCTCTGGTATGGCGAAGTCGACGACGAACTGAAGACCCATGTCATCCCCGCCATCGCGCTCGAAAAAATCACCGTGCTCGACGAAGAGGACGATGAGGATGAAGACGACGATGATGACGATGACGACGACGACCGCAAAGGGCGCAAGCATTCCGGCAAGAAAAAGCAGAGCCACGCCTGACGGACTTGCGCATCCCCGCGTCGCAATGGGCGGCCGTCCGGGCCGCGCCAGTCGCCGGAGCGATTTCCGACCGAATCGATCATTCGGTCGATCAAGAAATCGCCCGGCATTCACCTGAGCCTATTCTTGTCGATCGGATCGTTTCCATCTGATCGGAACAGGCTCTTGCGCGCTCAGGCCAGTGCGTAGGCGGCGGCGTATCCCGCCGGGGCGTCGACGCTTGCGGCGCGGACCGCCGCAAGCTCCGGTTTGAAACAGTCCGGCGCGGGTTCGATATCGATCCCCGCCGGGTTGAGGCGCACGCGAAAATCCTTGAGATAGGCTGTGATGCCGAAGCCGAAGGCTTTCAGCACGGCCTCCTTCGCGGTCCAGATCCGGTAGAAGGCCTCAAGCCGGCGCCCGCCCGCGAGCCCGGCGAGGAAACCATGTTCGTCTGCGCGAAAGAACGATTCGGCGAGGCGCAATTCGTCGATCGCTCCCCGCATCTGCTCGATGTCGACGCCGATCGGGCGGCGCGCGGAGATCCCGATTAGCGCGAGCGCCGCGGAGTGGGAGGCGTTGAACTGAAGATCATCGCCAACCAGCGCGGGTTTTCCGTAAGGTCCGGCGCAAAAGTCGAGCGTTCGCGCCTCGCGCCCGGTCGCCTCAGCGAGCAGATGGCGCAGCGCCGCGCGCGTCAGCATGAAGCGCGCGCGATCCGCGGGGCGAATGAATCGATTGGCGCGATCGATCTCGTCCTGCGACAGCGCCAGCGTCGTTGCGGGCAGGGCGGCCGGGTCGGCGCCGACGTCGACGAGCCAGAGGCGGACATCCGCGTCGGCGCAGGGCGCCCGCCGCCAGCCGAAACGCTCGTTCAAGTGCTCGGCTGGCTCCATCGGGCGTTTTCTCCGCGACAATAAACGGTATAGAGGCGTCATCCTTATGCCTGGACCCGGATGCTTCAAGGAGTTTTGGCCGTTTTGATCGATCGACAGCGCCTTTTTGCGCGCCTCAGCGCCCTTGCGCGGCCATTTTTGCTGCAACTTGATCCGGAGACGGCGCATCGCTTTTCGATCAAGGCGCTGGCGCATCTGCCGCTTCCCGCGCCCGGGCCTGATGATCCGCGCCTTGCGGTCAGGGCGTTCGGCCTTGATTTTCCCAATCCGCTCGGGCTCGCCGCCGGTTTCGACAAACATGGCGAGGCCGTCGACGCGATGTTCGCGCTTGGCTTCGGCTTCGCCGAGGTCGGCACGGCGACGCCATTGCCGCAGCCCGGCAATCCGCGTCCGCGCCTTTTCCGGCTCATGCGGGACGAGGCTGTGATCAACCGCTTCGGCTTCAACAGCGAGGGATTCGCCGCCGTCGAATCGCGGCTGGCGCGGCGAAAAGCAAGGCCCGGCATATTTGGCGTCAATATCGGCGCCAACAAGGATTCGGCTGACCGCGCCGCCGATTACGCGCGCGGCGTCGAGGCCTTCGCCGCCCTTGCGGATTATTTCACGATCAACGTGTCCTCGCCGAACACGCCCGGCCTGCGCGATCTGCAGCAGAGCGCCGCGCTCGATGATCTCCTCGCCCGCGTCATCGACGCGCGCGACCGGAGCGCCGCCCGGTCCGGCCGCAAGCCGGTGCTCTTGAAGATCGCGCCCGATCTTTCTTTGGACGCGCTGGATTCGCTTATCGCCTGCGCGCGCGCGCGGAAGATCGATGGCCTCATCGTGTCGAACACAACGCTCTCGCGGCCGAAGCTCGCCGACGCCGCGACGGCGAAGGAGCAGGGCGGTCTTTCGGGGCGCCCATTGTTTGCGCTGTCGACGCAAATGCTGGCCAGCGCCTATCTGCGCGTCGAGGGCCAGTTTCCGCTGATCGGCGTCGGCGGCGTCGACAGCGCGGCCCGCGCGCTCGCCAAGATCGAGGCGGGGGCGAGCCTCGTCCAGCTCTATTCGGCGCTGGTCTTCAAGGGCCTTGGCCTGCCGGGCGCGATCAAGCAGGGGCTGCTTCTGGAACTGGAGCGAAACGCCTATCCGCGCATCGAGGCTGCGATTGGCGCACGCGCGCGGGATTACGCGGCGGGCGCCATTCCCGCGATCTGATCGCACGCAAATCAATCGCGCTCGCGTTGATCGCGTCGTCAGCGCCTGTCCGCGCGGACGCTGCGACCTAGCGGTCGCGCATGTTGAGAAGCCGCAGCACGAGCCAGATCGGCACGACGACCGCCGCCCCGACCAGCACGTAATCGATAATCTCCCGAAAGGCGTTGAAGCCAAGACGCGAGATCCGGTCTATGAGATCGGTAATGCCGCGCAGGATGTCGGCCGGCCGGATGTCGAGCCACATGAACAGGGCGCCGACGATCAGCGAGACGAAAAACAGCCTCAGGAAGACGCTGCCTGGCGAGCCGCCGAGAAAGCGGATCAGCGCGCTATCGGCTTGCGGCGCCGGCGGCGTTGATGCGCGCGGGGGGCTCGTCGTCCATCCGGGCGGCATCTCGGGCGCGGACCGGGGCGGCTCGCTCATGCGGTCGGTCATGCCAATTCCTCTTGTCTGCAAACAGCTGGACGCTCGGCGCCCGTTTCCAGTTTAGCCTAGCGCAAAGCGGGCGCGCTGCGAAGCGATCCCGGGGCGCCCCTTCGCGCCCGCGACATCTCACTGCGACATTGTTCATATAGGCGCTGTGCGCGGTTCGGGTTTTCCGCGCCCGGAATTTGCTTTAGATGGACCCATGGCAGGTGAAGCCTGCGCTTGAGCGACCGGGACCCGCGTCCCCTTCGCCCCGACAAGGATGAGACATGGATCGCATTCTCGTGCTCGTGCGCCACGGCCAGAGCGAATGGAATCTCAAGAATCTGTTCACCGGCTGGCGGGACCCCGATCTCACCGATCAGGGCGTCGAGGAGGCGAAGGCGGCGGGACGAAGGCTGAAGGCGGCCGGCATCGGCTTCGACATCGCCTTCACCTCAGCTCTTTTAAGGGCGCAGCGGACGACGACTTTGCTGCTCGCCGAGCTTGGCGCGCCGGATCTTCCGACAATCGCGAACGCCGCGCTGAACGAGCGCGATTACGGCGATCTCTCCGGCCTCAACAAGGCCGAAGCGACGAATCAATGGGGCCCCGAGCAGGTCCATATATGGCGCCGGTCCTATGACGTGCCGCCGCCCGGCGGCGAGAGCCTGCGCGATACGGTGGCGCGCGTGCTGCCCTATTATTGCCAGGTGATTCTGCCCGCCGTGCTGAGCGGCCAGCGCGTCGTCGTCACCGCGCATGGCAATTCGCTGCGCGCGCTGGTGATGGTGCTCGACAAATTGACGCCGGAGACGATTCCGAGGGTGGAGCTGGCGACGGGCCTGCCCCTCGTCTATCGGCTGAAGCCCGATTCGACGGTGGAGAGCAAGGTCGTTCTGACGGCGTAATCGCCGCTCGACCCTGACGACAAGCGATCGCGCTCCCTATCTCAGGGCTCTGTTTCCGGCATTGCGGGAGAGGCCATGCCCGATCTTTTTTCCGCGCCGGAGCCGGTCGCCGAGCTTGCGCCCGGCCTGCGCCTCGCCCGGCTCTATTTCTCCGCCGCCGAGCAGGCGCAGCTTGCGGCCGAGGTTGCGGATGTCGCCGCGCGCGCGCCATGGTTCGTTCCCCGCATGCCGCGCACAGCCAAGGCGTTTTCCGTGCGGATGACCAATTGCGGGACGCTCGGCTGGGTCTCGGATGTCGATGGCTATCGCTACCAGCCGCTGCACCCCGATACGCGCGAGCCATGGCCGCCGATCCCGGAACTTGCGCTGCGGGCATGGCGCGAACTCGCCGATTATCCGCTGGCGCCGCAGGCCTGCCTCGTGAATTTCTACGATGTTTCCGCCCGCATGGGTCTGCATCAGGATAGCGACGAGGGGGATTTTTCAGCGCCCGTCGTCTCGATCTCGCTCGGCGACGATGCGCTGTATCGCTATGGCGGCCAGCGTCGCAATGATCCGACGAAAAGCGTCAAGCTGCATTCGGGCGATGTCGTCGTGCTTGGGGGCCCATCGCGGCTCGCCTACCACGGCGTCGACCGGATTTTCGGCTGCACCTGCGCGCTGCTGCCGGGTGGCGGACGGTTCAATCTGACGCTGCGCGCCGTGACGGGGCGGAAGCCCTGACCGGAGCCGCTCGCACGTGCTAACATGCGGCGACTTAAGCCCTCACGGAACGCGCCATGAAACTCTCTCTCATCCAGATGAATTCGGTCAGCGACAAGCCGGCCAATATCGCCGCCGCGACGCGGCTGATCGATGAGGCCGTCGCGGAGGAGGGGCCGGACTGGATCTGTCTGCCCGAGTGTTTCGACTTCATGGGCGCCGACCGCGCGGCGAAAGTCGCGGCGGCCGAAAAGCTCCCCGATGGTCCAGCCTATGGCGCCATGCAGGCGCTGGCGGCGCGGCACGGTGTGTTCATCCATGCCGGCTCGATCCTCGAAAAGCCGGAGACCGGCGAGCGGCTTCACAACACCACCGTCGTGTTCGGCCGCGACGGCGCCGAGATCGCGCGCTACCGCAAGATTCATATGTTCGACGTGACGACGCCCGATGGCGCCGAATATCGCGAAAGCGCGTCCTTCGCGCCGGGCGATGCGGTCGTGACCTATCCTTGCGAGGACATCATCATCGGCTGCTCGATCTGCTACGATCTGCGCTTTCCCGATCTCTTTCAGGCGCTCGCCGCGAAGGGCGCGCAGATGATCGCGCTGCCGGCCGCCTTTACGCAGCAGACCGGCAAGGATCATTGGGAGGTGCTCTGCCGCGCCCGCGCCATTGAGACGCAGACTTACTTTTGCGCGGCGGCGCAGACGGGTGCGCATGTCGCCGGGGGCGAAAAGCGCCTGACCTACGGCCATTCGCTGGTCGTTGACCCCTGGGGACATGTGATCGCCCGGGCCTCGGATGGCGTCGGCGTCGTCTCGACCCGGATCGACGCCGCGCGCGTCGCCAAAGTCCGCGCGCAGATTCCTGTGGCGCGGCACAAGGTCCGGTTCGGATCGGCCTGATCCGATGCGTCGCTGGGGCTTTCGCCAAGCCTTTCTGCGCCAAGCATTGCTGCTCGCCGCCGCGCTGTTCGCCCTCGCGTCGCCTGCAGCGGGCGAAATGATCTGGCGGCGCGGCGCGCTCGGCGATCCCGGCTCGCTCGATCCGCACAAGGCGACGACCCTCATCGAAAGCAACATCCTCGGCGATTTATTCGAGGGGTTGCTCAGCCGCGACGCAAAGGGCGCTCTCGTTCCCGGCGTCGCCGAAAGTTGGAGCGTCGATGACGCGGGCCGCGTCTATGTCTTCAGGCTCCGCCCGGACGCCAGATGGTCGAATGGCGATCCCGTCACGGCGGATGATTTCGTCTACGCTTTTCGCCGCCTGATGGCGCCGGCGACGGGCGCGCCCTACGCCGATATTCTCTACACGCTGAACAACGCCGAAAAGGTCAACAAGGGCAAGCTGCCGCCCGAGGCGCTGGGCGCGCGCGCGTTGAGCGACGGCAGGCTTGAACTCACGCTCGAACAACCGGCGCCCTATTTTCTGGAGCAGCTTGCGCATTTCACGGCGAAGCCCCTGCATCGCAAATCCATCGAGGCCTCAGGCGGCGATTTCGTGCATCCGGCGCGTCTCGTGACCAATGGCGCCTTCGCGCTGAAAAAGTTCATCCCCAATGATTCCATCATGCTCGTCAAAAATCCCGCCTATCACGATGCGGACATGGTCGCGCTCGACGCGGAGGAGTTCATTCCGCTCGAGGATCGCTCGGCCGCGCTGCGCCGCTTCATGGCGGGCGAGATCGATTCCTATGATGAAGTGCCGGTCGAGGAGATCGGCTTCGTGCGCAAGCATCTTCCCGATGCGCTGCGCCTGTCGCCGAGTTTAGGGGGCTATTACTACGCCTTCGATACGCGCCACGCGCCCTTTGATGACGTCAGGGTGCGTCAGGCGCTTTCGATGGCGGTCGACCGCGATTTTTTGGCGGGCCAAATCTGGGGCGGCGCCATGGCGCCGAGCCTCAGTTTCGTGCCGCCGGGCATTGCGAGCTATGGCGCGCCGGCCGAGGCGCCATGGAAAGACATGAGCCTCGCCGACCGGCGCGATGCGGCGCGCCGCCTGCTTGGCGAGGCCGGCTATGGCGAAGGCGGCAAGCCGCTCGAAATCGAACTGCGCTTCAACAATTCAGGCAGCCACCGCAGCACGGCGGTGGCCGTCGCCGACATGTGGAAGGCGCTCGGCGTCAAAACGCGCATCCTCGGTTCGGACGCCGCAACCCATTACGCCCTGTTGCGCGAAAAGCCGCGTTTCGACGTCGCCCGCACGAGCTGGTACGCCGATTATCCCGACGCGCAGAATTTCCTGTTTCTGGCGGAAAGCGCCAATCAGGGGTTGAACGTCACAAGCTTCTCCAACCCGGCCTATGACGCGCTGATGCGGGCCGCCGCCGCCGAGCCGGACGCCGCGAAACGCGCGGCGATTCTACACGAGGCCGAGGCGCTGCTGTTGAAAGAAGCGCCCTATATCGTGCTGATGAGCTACAGGTCGAGCGATCTGATCTCACGGAGGCTGCGCGGTTGGGAGCCCAACGCGCTCGACGTTCATCCGGGGCGGTACGTCAGCGTCGCACCGTAATGCGCTGCCCTCACCGATTCTGCCCCGGCACCCACAGAATGTCGCCCTCGCCCTTGCGGTTCACATAGCGCGCCGCGACGAACAGGAAATCGGACAGCCGGTTGACATATTTCAGCGCCGGCTCGCCGACTTTTTCGCCCGGCGTCATGGCGAGGGCGACGAGCAGCCGCTCGGCCCGGCGGGCGACCGTGCGGGCGAGATGCAGAGCGGCGGCCGCCGCCGAACCGCCGGGCAACACAAAGGAAAGCAGCGGCGAAAGCTCGGCGTTCAGTTCGTCGATCTTGCGTTCGAGGCGATCGACCTGAGCCTGAACGATGCGCAGCGATTCAAATTCCGGCGCGACTTCCGATTCCGGCATGCAAAGATCGGCGCCAAGATCAAAGAGGTCGTTCTGGATGCAGAGCAGCATGGCGTCGACCCGCGCGCAATGAAGATCGCTCGAGGTCGAGGTCGAAACGCGGGCGAGCCCGATGGCGCAATTGGCTTCGTCGATCGTGCCATAGGCTTCGATGCGCAGATCATTCTTCAGGCGCCGTTCGCCCGAGCCGAGCGAGGTTTTCCCTGAATCGCCTGTGCGTGTGTAGATCCGGTTCAATACAACCATGCGTCCTTGTGACCTCCCATAGCGCTATTTCGAGCTTGATCTCGAATATTGCGGATTTTCTGGACGGCAAACGGAACAAGTGGAGCGCGGCGCGCGCTTCATCGCCCCGGAGCGGGATGCGAAAAAGTGGAATCCGGCTTTTCGCATCAAATCCCGCTCTCTTCTCAACAATCGATCATTTTTCATGCTTTTGGATGTTAAGCCAAAAGCATCGTGATCTAACGGCGGAACCACAAGATCCCTATGATGACGAGGATCGCGACAAACTGCAATCCGACGCGCCACCGCATCAACTTCTGAGACAGATCCGGGTTGCCGCCCCGCATCATATTGGCGAAGCCCGCGAACAGCACCAGGATGACGGCGCCGACCGCTATGGCCGCGATGATATTTGTGACGGCGTGCATGATCGAAACGCTCCGGCCAAGGCTTGTGGCAGTTAGAAAAACAAAGAAAGAATGGGCTGGCGCGAACCCGGCAAGACGCCTTCTCGCGCCCAGTGGCCCGCGTCTAGAGCGGGATGAGAGAAAGTGTGAGCACTTTTTCGCCCGCATCCCGCTCTAAACGATTGGAATCGATCACGATAATTTTGGATCGATTCGATCCAAAATTATCGTGATCTAATAGCGCCGCAGCAGGCGTTCGAGGTAATCCGTCTCCTCGCGCGGACGTGATGGCTCGCCGAGGCGCCGGCGCAATTCCTCCAGCACGCGCTGGGCGCGCTCGGCGGCGGGAACGCCCATCGGGTCATATTTGGCGCTCGGATTGAAGGCGCGTTCGCGGCCGGTCGGGCGGCCGAGCGGGTCGGAGCCATTGTCGCCGAATTGTCCCTGCTGGCCTTCGCCCTGGGCCTCGCCTTCGCCGTCGCCGGGCTGGCCTTCGCCCTCGCTCTCGCCCTGATCGCGCAGGGCCTCGGCCAGCTTTTGCGCGCCCTCGCGCATCGCGTCGATGGCGCGGCCTTGCGCCCCGACCGCGGGTTCGCTGCCGCGTTCGCCCTCGCCCAGCGATTTTTGCGCGTCCTCCATGGCCTTTTGCGCTTCGCCGAGGCCGGCCTCGCCATGTCCCGCCTTGTTCAGGCGCTTTTGCAACTCCTGCAGACGATCGCGCAGGGCCTGCTGGCGCTGTTGCAGATCGCCCTGAGTCTGGCCCTTCCGCTGCGGCGGCTTTGCGTTCCCGTCAGGCGAGTTGTCGCCCTGATCCTGATTGTCGTCATCCTGCGGCGGGCGCCCGAACTGATCCTCGTCCTGCGAATCCATCTGGTTGCGCTCGCGTCTTTGCTGGCGCCTCGCCGCTTCGCCATTCTGGTAGGTTTCGTCGCGCAGATCCTGCTGCTGCTTGCTCAACTGGTCGAGTTCATTCAGCGCGCGGCTCATCTCGCGCGAAGCGGGATCGGCGCTGCGCGGGCGCGCCATCTTCAAATTTTCGAGGATGTTCTGCATCTGCTCGAGCATTTTCTGGGCGCCCTCCGAGTCGCCGTTGCGCGCCATCTCCTGCATCTTGTCGAGCATGGCCTGCAGGTCTTTCGGACTGATCGTCTTGCCCTGCTTTTGGCTTCTGTCGGCGCCCTGATCGGCCTTGTCCATTTCTTTTTGCTGCTGCTGCGCGAATTCGCGCAGAAATTTGTCCATCGCCGCGCGCAGATTGTCGGAGAGCTGCTTCAGCTCCTCGGGCGAGGCGCCGCGCTGCAGCGCCTCGCGCAATTGCTGTTGCGCGGCGCGCAGGTCGCGCTCGGCGTCGGAAAGATCGCCATTTTCGATGCGCAGCGCCATCTGCCAGAGATAGTCGGCGACCTCGGCGAGATCGGCGTCGGAACTCGCCGCCGCCAGCCGCTGCGCGCCGGTTCGCAACCCAAGATAGACGCCAGCGCTGACGTCGAAAGCGCCGGGCTCGATCATCAGGGCGTCGAGCGCGGTCGAAACCCGCCCCCTGTCGTCGGGATGGAGAATGAGATTGCGGCGCTGCTCGACGAGGGCGCGGGCGAGCGGTTTGATGAAAGGCTTTTGCGGCAGGATCACAATGACCGGCTCGCTCTTTCCATCATTGCCGCCTTCATCGCGCGCGACCAGCGTCATCTCGACTTTCGCGCCCGCCCAGGGGTGGTCCGAGAGATCGATGGTCGTCTCCGCGGCGCCGTCTTCGCTGCCGGCCGGTGGAATCTGCAGCGACGCCTTTGGCGGCTCGCCCAGCGCGCGCGTGACCGGCCTGCCGTCCGGCCCGACCGGATTGGCGAAGGCGGCCTCGGCGTTGATCGCGCCATAATCGTCGGCGATGGCATATTTCAGCGTGAGCGTACCGCGTGCGTTCGCCCGTGGCGGATCTGTCAGCGCGATCGTCGGGGGACTATCTTGAATCGCCGCGAATTCGAATGCGCCGAGGGAGTCGATCGTGAGCTTTGCGTCGCCTTTCAGCGCCAGCCGCGTCTCGCCGGACCCGGCCGGTCTGGCCGCGGCCGGCGCGGCCGGGGCCGACGCATTCTGTGCGTCGGGCGCGATCTCGGCGAGGGCGCCGGCGGCCTGATAGCCGGGCTTGCCGCTGGAGCCGCGAATGACGACGACGGAGCCCGCCGGCGCTTCGATCTTTTGCGCCGCCGATCCGTGGCGGCTGAGGACGATGGGCTGACGGCCGGTATGGGCGGGCGGATCGACCCAGGCGTCGATGCGCCGGCCCGCCTCGCTGAGGCCGCCAAAGCGCCAGTCGAACGCCGCCGCGACGCGCGCATATTTCTCCGGCCCGGCGACGAAGCCCGTGGCGACGAGGCCGACGAGGACCGCCGCGCGCAGGGCGTAGCGATCGACGTCGACCACGCGCGGGGAGGGCAGGCCGGTGCGCAGCAGGGCGACGGCCCTTTCGGCGCGGCGCCGGTGCAGGCTCCAGAAGGCCAGCGTCGCCGGGTCATCGCCCGCATTGCCGAGCCGGTCGTCGAGAACCGCCGCCGGGCGCTCGGCGAGGCCCGAGACGCGGTCGATCCGCTCCAGCGCCTCGCGCCGCGTCGGCGCATGGAAGTTGCGCAGGGGAAGCAGGCTGAGCGCAAGGCCAAGCGCGAAAACGCCGACGCCGGCGGCGCGCAGCCAGTGCGGCGTCTCGAGCCAGACCCCGGCAAAGGAGAGGCAGAGGAAAAGGCCGGCGACGATGAGGGGCGGGACCAGAAGCCGCCAGCTTCGTTCGAACAGCAAAAGCGCGCGCGCTCTGGCGATGAGCCGCTCAAGCTGACTGTTCGCGGCTTCGCCAGACGCGGTCGCGGGCGGCGTCCTGCGCGACGCATCCGGCTTGCCCCAAACTCCGCGTCCAAATATCCGCAAAAATATCTCCAGCTGCGCCGTCCGCGCCATTGCGGCCGGTTCGGATCATATGGGCGTTCCGGCGCCGAGGGAAAGGCTCCGCGTTCGCTCTTTGCGCCGCTGCATCAGCAATCTAACGCAACCACGCCGGAATTTTGTCCAGTCCGATCAATTCCTCGTAGGTCCCGCGCGGACGAACCACAGCATAGTCGGCGCCGTTCACCAGCACTTCCGGGACGAGCAGCCGGGAATTATAGGTTCCGGCCTGCACCGCGCCATAGGCGCCGGCCGACATGACGCAGAAGAGATCGCCGGCCTCGGGCAGCGGCATCGCCCGGTCGAGCGCGAGATAATCGCCGGTCTCGCAGACCGGGCCGACAATATCCGCGATGATATTCGTCGCCCGCGGTCGCGGCGCCCGGACCGGCTTCACCTCATGATGGGCGTCATAGAGCGTCGGGCGAATGAGGTCGTTCATCGCCGCGTCGACGATGACAAAGGTCTTGGCCTCGCCCCGCTTGACGTAAAGCACCCGCGTCACGAGCACGCCGGCGTTGCCGACGATGAGCCGGCCCGGCTCGAAAATGAGGCGCACGCCCTGCGCGGCGAGGGCGCCGAGCCGGGAGCGGACGATTTTCGCATAGCGCTCCGGGTGATAGCTGTCCGGATCCTCGCCGTCGCGATAGGGGATGCCAAGGCCGCCGCCGGCGTCGATATGGTCGATGGCATGGCCATCGGCGCGCAGATCCGCGACGAAATCGGCGATGACGCGAAAGGCGTCGTCGAAGGGCGCAAGATCGGTGATCTGCGAGCCGATATGGATGTCGACGCCGCTGACCCTGAGGCCGGGCAGAAGCGCGGCCTCGGCGAAAACGGCGCGCGCGCCGCTCAATGGAATGCCGAACTTGTTCTCGGCCTTGCCGGTCGAGATTTTCGCATGGGTCTTCGCGTCGATGTCCGGGTTGACGCGCAGCGCGACCGGGGCCACGCGGCCCATCGCCTCAGCGACCTCGGAAAGCGCGCGCAGCTCGGGCTCCGATTCGACGTTGAAGCAGAAAATCCCGGCCTCGAGCGCGAAGGCCATTTCGCCGCGCGTCTTGCCGACGCCGGAAAAAGTGACGCGTTCGGCCGGCGCGCCGGCGGCCAGCGCGCGGCGCAATTCGCCCTCCGAGACGACGTCCATGCCGGCGCCGAGCCGGGCCAGCGTCGTCAGCACGGCCTGGTTGGAGTTGGCCTTCACCGCGTAGCAGACCAGCGCATCGATGTCGCCGAGCGCCGCCTTGAAGACCTGATAGTGGCGGGAGAGCGTCGCGCTTGAATAGCAATAGAAGGGCGTTCCGACCGCGTCCGCGAGGGTGGACAGGTCGACATCCTCGGCATGCATGACGCCGTTCTTAAGATCGAAATGATGCATGGGCCAAAGCGGTCGGAGCCGGGGGAACTAGAGCAAGGGATCGAGCGGGAACGGCTTCAAAGGGCCCTTCGCCGGCGGCGGGACCGGGTTCGCGGCCGGCGCCGACGCGGCGTCCATCGGCGCCATTTCCGTGTTTTTCGGCGGGCTCACGTCCTCGTTGACGCTGGGCGTCGGCGCGCTCGTCGCGGGCGCGCCCGGCGGCGGCTCGAGCGGCCCGCGCCGACCGCAGCCGAGCAGGGACAAGGCCGCCGTTAGGATAAGGGCGGCGCGAAGGATGGGGCGAATGCAGGTCACGAAGCGGCTCCGGAGACGAGCGCTACTATAAATGAGTCGCGTTGGGAACTGAAATGCCGGGTTCCTCATCCGCTGGGCCTACGGTCAAGCTTTAGCATTCCCGGCCGCCCGGACGGCGTTCGCGGCGGGCGGCGAAATCATGCGCCCAGTGCAGGGCCCTCCGTCGAGCTTCGCTCGACTACGCGATTTCCCTAGGTTGTTCTGATAACAATGTCGTGTCAGTAACGATACACTAATATTCATCAATTCTACGTGTAACGTAAGTATTACTAACATACAATATCTGCATGTTAATTGTGACAATTATACATATTTCAAAAACACCTTGTCCATTTGGAGATGGCCATGTTCATTTCAGCAAAAATCATTCGTTCAGTTCGCCGCCAAACCGCCGCCGGCGAGATTATTTTCCATCCAGCTTTCGTTTCTTCACGCGGCCCGCGCGCGAACTGTTTGACGCCCGTCAGGCTCGCCGCCGCGATCTCCCTCTTCGCGCTGCCGACCGCCGCCCTCGCCGCCTCGAACCTTTATGTCGCAACGACCGGCGCGGATACCGGAACCTGCGCCAGTAGCGCCAGCCCCTGCAAGACGATCACCTACGCCTATGCGCATGCCAGCGCGGGCGCGACCATCAATGTCGCGCCCGGAACCTACACCGACAACACGCCGGGATATGGCGTTCACCTTGGCAGGAGCGGCGCGGCCGGCGCGCCGATTACGCTCCTCTCGACGGTCCGCGGCGCGGCGATCGTGAATGAGGCGAAATGCGCTGTGAGCGGCAAATCCTATTGCAACGGCTTCTACGTCGACGGCAACTACAATGTGATCAGCGGCTTCACGATCACGGGCGCCCCAAACAACGGCATCGCTAATTATGGCGGCAGCCATAATGCCTATCAGTGGAACAAGATCTACGGCAATGGCCTGCATGACTCGACGATCGGCCATTACGCGCAGGGCGTCTATGAGGACGGCAACTCATCCTATAACGTCTTCAACGGCAATCTCGTCTACGACAATGGCTCGATCAAGCATTACGACCACAATTTCTACCTTATGGGTTTCTACGACGTCGTCACAAACAATATTGCCTACAATGCTCTCGGTTACAATTTTCAATTCTATAATCAGTCCGCATCCGGGACCAATGTCGGCTACAAGGTCTATAATAACGTCGCCGTCGGCGCGACCTATGGCGGCTTCGTTCTCGCCGACAATGTCCAGGGCCTCGATTTTGAAAACAACATCGCCTACGGCAATGCGACCTTTGGCGTCGGAGGTTCGACGGGCTATGGCTCCGGCGTCGTCCTCAAAAACAATATGGGGTACGGCAACGGCAGTCTGGGCGACTTCTGCCCAACCTGCACCAGTTCGACGTTCAAATATGCAAATACGAACTTCGCCCACAAGAATCCCTTGTTCCAGAGCATCCCGGCGGGCAATTTCTATCTGACCTCGGCCAGCCCCGCGATCAACGCCGGCGTGTATCTCTCAATGGTCATTGCCTATGAGGATGGCACGGCGCGCCCGTCTGGCACAAATACGGTTGGATCGCTCCCTGTCCATCCCTAGGGCCTGAAGCTTCGGCGGCGGGGCGGCGACGCGCCTCGCCGCCGAAACGATTGGGGCGGCGCGAAGGATCTCGCGAATGCAGGTCACGAAGCTGTTCCGGTGAGGAGCGCCATTATAAATGAGTCGCGCTGGAAATCGAAATGGCGGGTTGGCTGGACCGATGGGGGCGGGAAAGTGGTAGGTTTAGGGGCCGCGCTGGCGCGACCTGGGAATATCGCCGCGGATTTTGATGGAGATAAAAGATGAACGCCGACGAGGAGCGCCTGCGCTGGGGGCAGGCGAGGAAAAGGATCCGCGCTTGCGAATTTTACGGGCGGCCCTTGAGGTTCGCGTCTTTGTCGCTGGTGATCTGCCTCTCGGTCGCGGCGGCCTCCGCTTCCAAAGCTGATTGCCGCTATGGCGATTCAAGCGAACCGGAAGGGGCCGAAGTCACATTCGCCGACAATCAACTCCATATGTGCGTTTCCGGAAAATGGATCAGCGACAAGGATATTCTCGCCGTCATCAAAATCGAGAAAGCCAGTCTTTGGTCAGATCGCGACACGACGGACGAAACGGATTACGTAAAGGCCGCCTGCGACGAAAGGGGCGAATGCGCGCTTCCCGCGACTCAGAGCTGGGCGGGCGCGGAACGGGACCCGGGCGGGCGAAGGCGCCTCTGGATCAGCTACCATTGCGCAAAAGGTTCGAAGGATCTGCCGACGTCGCATCGCGCGAAGCAGGTCGATGAAAATCTTCCGCTGGAACTGTCCTGCGGGGACTTCAATCGCGGCCGGGAGATCCTCGTGACGCCCGGCTTCGACGATGGCGTTTATGGCCGTCGCGCGGATAGAAATGGCGCGCTCGCGCCCGCCGTTCCCTCGCCCGCGGCCCCTGCGCCCGCCGCTCCCGCGCCTGCGCCATCGCCTTCGCCGAGGTGAAGGAGCGCCGCCTGCCTAATAAACCCGCATGCGCGGGCCGCCTTCGGTGCTAGGATCGCTTCGGCCTCGCGGAGGGTCTATCGCCCAATTCTTTTGTGCGTCCGCGCGCCCATGCGGAGGTATTTGCTTGAAGCTTCGAGTGGGCTACGAACTAACCTATGACTTTCCGCAGCCGACCCCTCTCATCGGCATGCTGAACATTCACTATACGCGCGCGGCTGATCTCGCCGCGCCGGATCACATCAAGACCACGCCGTCCGTGCCTATTTCCGGCTATCGCGATCTCTATGGCAACTGGTGCAGCCGCCTTCTCGCGCCGGCTGGCCGTTTCACGCTGTCCACCGACGTCATCGTTTCGGATAGCGGGCTCGCCGATGAAATCGCGCTGGACGCCGCGCAAACGCCGGTCGAGGCGCTGCCCGAGGAAGCGATCGTGTTTTTGCTGCCGAGCCGCTTTTGCGACAGCGACCGGCTGCTTGATCTCGCCTGGACCTTGTTTGGACAAACGAAGCCGGGCTGGGAGCGGGTCCAGGCCATCTGCGACTTCACGCATGAGCGCATCGCCTTCGGCTATAATTTCGCGCGCGTGACGCGGACCGCCTCGGAAGCCTATCAGGAGGGCCAGGGGGTCTGCCGCGATTACGCCCATCTCGCGGTCGCGTTTTGCCGCGCTCTCAACATTCCGGCGCGCTATTGCACCGGCTATCTCGGCGACGTCGGCATGCCGCCGCCCTATCCGCCGGGCGATTTCGCCGCCTGGTTCGAGGTCTGGCTCGGCGGAGCCTGGCGCACGTTCGACGCGCGCAACAATACGCCGCGCATCGGCCGCGTTCTGATCGCGCGCGGACGCGACGCCGCGGATGTCGCGATCACCACCACCTTTGGTCCCAATACGCTGGCGGGGTTCAGGGTCTGGACGGACGAGGTTTGAAGGCTCCAGCGCATGGCGTGGGCCATGCGCTGGAACAGGCGCCTCAATATTTGGCGACGACGGGCGCGGCGGGGGCGCCGAACTTGAAAGTATAGCCGACCGTCGCCTCGAACTCCCAGAGCGAGAGCGTGACCCGGCCGCCGCCCAGCGAGGTCGGAACCGTGCCGGAGACGGTCTGGCGCGGCGCGAAGATCGCGCCGAAGTCGATCGACTGGTGCGGCAGGAAATTATAGCTGAAGCCGGCGCTGATGTGGTTTTGCACGACAGCCGGGGCCAGAATGTTGAACACGATGTCGCTCGAGGGGATTGGCTGCGTGTTATAGGCGTAGCCGGCGCGCAGCGTGAAGGTCGGCGCGACCCGCCATTCGCCGCTGATTGTGAAGACATTGACGTCGCGCCAGCCGAAGCCCGGGCCGCCGATCGAGCCGAGCAACGGCGGAATGTTTCCGGAATTGCCGATGGATCCGACGCCTGAATAGAAGATGTGCTTGTAGTCGAAATTCGCCGTCACCGCCTGATTCACGTCATAGGAGAGACCGGCGGTGATGGTGGCGGCCGAATTGAACTGGCCGTGGTTGGCGAACAATCCCCGATAGCTGGTGAAGTCCGTCGAAACCACCGGCGTTATGCCGGCGACGGCGAGACGGAGGCCCGGCGCTGCGGTCCATTGCGCGCCGGCGCGAAGGCCGATGCCGACGCTCCAGTTATTGCCCTGGTTGGTGACGTTCTGCGGGGTCTCCGAATCGGCCTTCAATGCGGCGAGGCCCCAGGCGTCGAAACGCTGCAGCGAGATGACAGGCGCGATGCCGATCGAGAAATTGCCGAAGCGATGCGCGTAGTCCGGCGAGATGAAGACCTGCAGGATCTCGACGCCGGTCGTGCCGCCGCCAAATACGCCGCCGCTCTTCGTGTTGGGATTATAGATGTTGTAGGTCGAGCCGAGGCCGCCGTTGCCGTAGATGGCGAGGCCAATGGCGTTGTCCGCGTCGAGCGGCTGGCTGTAGGCGGCGAACGGGAGCGGATAGAAATTCTTGTTGCTGTTGGCGGAGCCAGGGGCGATGAAGCCCGTGTCCGTCGCGTTATATTCGGGCCAGACGGTGAGGAAGGTCAGGCCGATATTGGCCTGCTGGCCGACATCGAAAAGGCCGGCCGGGTTGATCGCGATCGAGGTCGCCGTCTCCGAATCGGCGATGCCGCCGCCGGCGAATGACTTCTGGACCGCGTCGAAACCAGCCTGGAAATAGCCCTGCGTGGCGTTGGCGCCGCTCGCGAGGACCGACAGGCCGAGCACTGCGGCGGCCCCGACGATTTTGCGTTGTTGTTTGTTCATGGCCTGCCACCTCCTCAGGGGCATGCGCGGGACGGCGCTGTCTGAAAGTAAGTATGGATAGAATATCAAGTTTATATACTTATGGTGTCAAGCTTGCCGCGCGTAATATCGTGGCCGCTCTGTGGAACTCGAATGCGCGTGATATTTCTGCAACTTGTTGGTTGCAAGAAAGAAGCGAGCGGGCGACTGGAATGGCTGGATTCCGCGCTGGAAAGATCGGTGCGGCGTTTCAGCATCGCGCTCTAGGCGGCGGCCCGGCGCCCAAGTCCAAGCACGCGCAGCGCCTCGCGTTTCAGCGCCTCGAATTCGGGCGAGAGCCGATCGCGCGGGCGCGCCGCGTCGACCTTCAGGGTGGCGGCGATTCGGCCCGGATGCGGACGCATCACGACGATGCGGTCGGCGAGAACGATCGCTTCCTCGATGTCATGGGTGACGAGGAGCAGGGTCGGGCGCGCGTCGGCCCAAAGCGCCAGAAGCTGATCCTGGAGATCCGCGCGGGTGAAGGCGTCGAGCGCGGAAAAGGGTTCGTCGAGGAGAAGCGCGCGGGGCCTCGCGACCAGCGACCGCGCCAGCGCGACGCGCTGCGCCTGGCCGCCGGATAATTGGCGCGGCCAGCGGTCGGCGTGGCTGGCGAGACCAACGCTTTTCAGCGCCGCCGCGACGCGGGCCTCGCGCGCGCCGCGGGGCAGATGCGCGATGGCGAATCCCACATTCTGCGCGACGGTGAGCCAGGCGAAAAGACGCGGCTCCTGGAAGACAATGCCGACCGCCGGATGCGGGGCGGCGATCTCGTCGCCATCGACGCGGATGCGGCCCGCGCTCGCGCGGTCGAGACCGGCGGCGAGGCGCAAAAGCGTGCTCTTGCCGCAGCCCGATGCGCCGATGACGGCGACGATCTCGGCTTCCTCGACGCCAAGGCAAATGTCGTCGAGCGCCTGCGCGCCCGCGGGATAGGTCTTGGCCACATGCTCGAAGCTCAGCACCGCTGTCAGCCTTCCGTATTCGCGGCGGTGTCCTGCCAGCGCAGGAAAGGAGCCGCGCCGGCGACGAGCAGCGCGTCCGTCGCCTTGCCGAGCACGGCGAAGATGAGGATCGCGGCGATCATTTGCGCCGGCTTGCCGAGTTGCTGCGCGTCGACGAGCAGATAGCCGAGGCCCTCCGAGGCCCCCATGAATTCGGCGGCGACGACGAACATCCAGCCGAGACCAAGGCCCGCGCGCAGGGCTGTCACGTAATGCGGCAGCACGGCCGGCAGCAGGATGCGCCGGGCGAGCGCGAAGCCGTTGAGCCGGAAGCTGCGGCCGACCTCGATGATCTTGCGATCGACGGCGAGGATGGCGCCAAGCGTACCAAGATAGATCGGCAGGGCGACGCCGATCGCGATCAGCGCGATCTTCGACGTTTCGAATATGCCGAGCCAGAGGATGAACAGCGGCGCCCAGGCGATGGAGGGAATGGCGCGCAGGCCCTGAAGCGTGGGGTCGAGCAGGGCGCGGGCGACGCGCGAGGCGCCGCCCAACGCGCCGAACAGCGTGCCGGCGAGAACGCCAAGCGCGAAGCCGGCGGCGACGCGCGCCAGCGTCGCCCGCGCATGCAGCCAGAGATCGCCATTTGCGGCGAGTTCTGAGAGGGTCGCCGCGATTTTGCTCGGCGGCGGCGCGAGGCGTCCCTGCGCGAGGCCGCAGCGCACGGCGATCTCCCACAAAATCGCGGCGCCGACGGGAAGCAGGATCCCAAGCAGCGAAAGCCGCAGCTTTCCAGTGCGGGGCCGCTGGACCGGCGCCGCGACAGTCTCGGTCGCGGCAAGGAGCCTCGCCTCGCTCATGCGCGCTAAATCCTTGCGTCTAGTGGCCGGCCTGCAGGAAGCCCGGATCGATGAGGAGGTCGACGGTCGCGGGAACATTGACGTCGGCGGCGATCACGCCCGCCTGTTGCAGCGCCGCGCCGGCGGCGAGCAGCGTCTCCTTCTGCGCCGCGCCAATTGGGCCGTGATTGAGATCGGTGCGCTCAAGCTGGCGCGCGATCACCGGCGCCGGCAATTTTGTCACGCGTTCCAGCAGTTCGGCGAGTTGCTTCGGGTTCTCGACCGACCATTTGCGCGCCTTCTCGTAAGACGCGAGTACGCGGCGAACAATGTCGGGGTTCTCGGCGGCGAAGCTCTCGCGAACATTGAGGACGCCCCATGAATTGGCCGCCGCGTTGCGGAAGAAAAGCACGGCGCCGTCATCGAGTTCGGCCGAGGCCATGATTGGATCGAGCCCCGCCCAGGCGTCGACGTCGCCGCGCGTCAGCGCCGTGCGCCCGTCGGCGTGCTGCAGCAGCACGAGACGGACGTCCTTCTCGGTCAGCTTGTTGTCGGCCAGCGCGCGAATGAGGAAAATATGCGGATCGGTGCCGCGCGTAACCGCGACGCTCTTGCCCTTGAGGTCGGCGACCGATGCGATGCCGCTATCCTTGCGGGTGACGAGCGCAGTCCATTCCGGCCGCGAATAGACATAGATCGCCTTGATCGGGTTGCCGTTGACGCGTCCGATCAGGGCCGCCGCGCCCGCCGTCGAGCCGAAATCGAGCGAGCCGGCGTTGAGGAACTCCAGCGCCTTGTTTGAGCCGGCGGACTGCACGAAGCGCACCGAGATTCCGTCCCTGGCGAATTCCTGTTCGAGGATCTGCTTGTCCTTGAGGACGATGGAAACGGGATTATAGGTCGCCCAGTCGATGCGGATTTCCACCGGCGGCGCGGCCTTGGCGGCGTGCGGCGCGAGGCAGAGCGCCGCGAGAGAAAGCCCCGCCACCAGCAGAGCGCGGCGCGAGAGAGCCGCCTCGGGACGCTTGCCGGAAGTCTGGAATTGAAAGCAAACCATGGCGATGTCCCGGTGTCTTGGGGGCGGGCGCGAAGCGAGCGACGCCGGCGCGACGCTAGTATCATTAAATCGATTGAATTTATATAATGTAATGGCGGCGAAAATCGCAAGCGGCATTTGAATGGCTCCCGCACCGGCTCGGAGATGGAATGGCGCTCTGCCGCCGCCGGCGGCGCTGGCCTTAAAGAGCGGCGGCGCCGCGCCCCGTGCGCGCGATCAGCCCCGCGCCTTCCATTTGATCGAACAGCCGATCGATGGAATCTGGTCCGGCGGCGCAAGTCCCGTGGCTGCGATGGCGCGCATCGCTTCGACCAACTCCCGCCGCGCTCCGGCAGGCGGGGCGCTCATGCGGCCTTCGTCGAGACGCCCGCGGTATTTCAGCCTGCGCTGCGCGTCATAGCCGAAATAATCCGGCGTGCAGACCGCGCCATAGGCGCGGGCGACGGACTGGGACTCATCGTGCAGGTAGGGAAACGGGAAGCGATGCCGCTCGGCGAACCGCTTCATCTCGGCGAAGGAATCCTCCGGATAGGCTGCTGCGTCATTCGAGCAGATGGCGGCGACGCCAACGCCCTCCTTCATCAGGATGCGCGCATCAGCGACGAGGCGGTCGATCACGGCTTTGACGTAAGGGCAGTGATTGCAGATGAAGACGATGAGTGCGCCCTTAGACCCGGCGATGTCGTCCAGCGCATAGGTTTCGCCGTCAGTGGCGGGCAGCCGGAAAGACGGCGCCGGCGCGTCGAGGATGATCTCATCGGGCGTAGTCGCCATCGTGGGCCTCTGTTTTGGTCGCTTTCCTGAGGATCTGGCTGGCGCTCCGGGGCGCTTCCGCGACGACTGCTTCGCCATCAAGCGAAGCTCAAGAGACGGTCCCGGCTCGTTTAGCCAAACGCGTTCTCGCCGAGGGAAAATGCGCGGATCCAGTTCCTCAAGAGCGCAGTGAAGCCTATATTCTCAGGGGGAGCAAGCGATGCGCGACTATCTGAAATTCTATATCGATGGAGCCTGGGTTGACGCCGCCCGACCCAACATCCGCGACGTGATCAATCCGGCGACGGAACAGGTCGCGGGGCGGGTCAGCCTCGGCTCCGCGGCTGACGTTGATGCGGCTGTCGTCGCCGCGCGCGAATCCTTCGCGCGGTTTTCCAGGACGAGCCGGACGGAGCGTATCGAACTGCTCGAACGCATCCTCGCGGAATATCGGCTCCGGCAGGCGGACCTCGCGGCGGCGGTCACCGAGGAGATGGGCGCCCCCGGCTGGCTCGCCAGCAATGCTCAGGTTCCAATCGGCGCCAGCCATCTGGCCATCGCGATCGCCGCGCTGAAAAATTACGCCTTTGAGGAAGAGCGGGGGACCACGCTTCTGGTTAAGGAGCCGATCGGCGTCTGCGGCTTCATCACGCCCTGGAACTGGCCGCTCAGCCAGATCCTGAGCAAGGTCGCGCCGGCGCTCGCCTGCGGCTGCGCCATGGTGCTGAAGCCTTCCGAGATCGCGCCTTTCTCCGCTTGTATTTTCGCGGAAATCATGGACGCCGCGGGCGCGCCCGCCGGGGTCTTCAATCTTGTCAACGGCGACGGACCTGGCGTTGGCGCGGCGATCGCCGCGCATCCGGGTATCGATCTCGTATCGTTCACCGGCTCGACCCGGGCCGGAATCGAGGTCGCCCGCAATGCGGCGCCGACGATCAAACGCGTGCTTCAGGAGCTTGGCGGCAAGTCGCCCAATATCATTCTCGACGACGCGGATCTGGAGCGGGCCGTGACGGCCGGCGTTTCGCTGATGATGCGCAATTCAGGCCAGTCCTGCAACGCTCCGAGCCGCATGCTGGTGCCCAGCCGAAGCATGGCTGACGCGATGGAGATCGCCGCCGGAACGGCCAATTCCTTCACCGTCGGCGATCCCGGCGGCAATGCGCAACTCGGGCCGGTCGCCTCGCAGGCGCAGTGGAGCAAAATCCAGGAGCTGATCGGCAAGGGGATAGAAGAGGGCGCGACGCTCGTCGCTGGCGGTCCCGGCCGGCCCGATGGACTGGAGCGGGGCTATTATGTCAGGCCCACCATCTTCGGCCGCGTCCGCAACGACATGACGATCGCCCGGGCGGAAATATTCGGGCCGGTGCTGTCGATCATCGGGTACGAGAGCGAGGATGAGGCGGTCGCGATCGGCAATGATACGGACTATGGCCTCGCCGCCTATGTCCAGAGCGGCGACATCGCTCGCGCCCGTCGCGTCGCGTCGAAGCTGCGCGCTGGTCAAGTCATCATCAATGACGCGCCCATGGACCTCGCCGCGCCCTTCGGCGGCTACAAGCAGTCCGGCAATGGACGCGAACGCGGCGATCGCGCCTTCGACGATTATTTGGAGACGAAGGCGATCATCGGATATGGCGCGCGCTAAATTCGGGCCGCGACATGGCGCGCCTTGATCGAAGCGCGGCAAACCGCGCCGGCCAATTCAGGCCTTGAGTCCAACGGCGCCCGATAAAGCAGAATCCGCCGCGGCGGCCGGACCGGGCATCAGCCCGGTTCTGATTCCGCCGCTTTGCGACGCTGAGAGGCGCTTCTGGCGCAAAAGCGGGGACAGCCAGTCGCGATAAAGCCGCGCCGCATCGGCCGCCCAGCCAAAGGCCGGAATTTCGTCCGCGAGAATTGCGTCCAGCGCTTCCTCGCTTTCGTTGCGGCCCCGCGCTGAAGCGCTAGCTTTCAAGCCCTCGAGGCGAGCCTCGGTGCGCGCCGAAAAGTAATTTTCCGGAACGCGCGGGAAGGACTCGCGCTCGCCGGCGAGAAAGCGGATCGCGTCGCGGCGATATTCGCGCAAAAGCGTCTGCGCGTCATATTCGGGGTGGCCCTGCACGAACACGAAGCGACTCGGTTCGCGGCGCCAGAAGATATTTACGCCAACCGCCTCGGACCACGAGGAGACGTGATAGCCGCTCTGTTCAAGTTCCGAGCGGGCGAGGCCGTTGTAGCGGGAATGCGGCGTCACGATTGCCGCGCCCTCGCCCTGCATCAGCCAGTCGTCGCAGGCTTTTTCAAAAGCGTAAACGCCGCTGAATTTCTCCGCGGCGCGGCGGCGCATGATCCCGTCGAGATGCTGCACCGCCGCATGGGCCGCAAGACATGACCAAAGGCTGGTCGCGGTGTGTTCGCGCGCCCAGTCGACGAGATGCGCAAGATCGAACCAATAGGGCTCGTCCGTCAACAGCGCCGCCCGCGGCTCGGCGCCCGTGACGATCAATGCATCGGCGCCGCGCGCGAAAAGTGCGTCGAGATCATCATGCGTCTGGCGCAGTTGACGGCGCATTGCTTCGCTGCGCGGCACGCGGGGCGACAGGTAGCACCGGAAATTGAAAGGCGCCTCGCCAAGCGCTGAGCGAACGAGCCGGTTGAATTGCGCTTGCGTCGCGATTGCAGCGAGATCCGGCATATTATTGACGAACGCTATTTCGAGCGGTTCGCGTCGGGCGCCCTTGGCGTCGGCGTTTCGCGCTTGCAACGATGCGCCGCGCAAATCCCAGGAGGCTTCGGAGCGGGGATTGAATCGCAAGGCTAGCCTCTCTCCTGAAGAATCGGCGCGGCCCGCAGGCCCGGGATCTTGGCGACCGCTTTGCCGAGCGCCTGATCGAGATCGTCGATTATGTCCTCGACATGCTCGATGCCGATGCTGAGCCTGATCATTTCGGCGGTGACGCCGGCCTTGGCGAGTTCTTGCGGCGACATTTGACGATGCGTCGTCGAGGCGGGGTGGCAGGCGAGCGATTTGGCGTCGCCTATATTGACGAGGCGTTTGATCAGTTCGAGCGAATCGTAAAATATCTTCGCCGCGGCGAGCCCGCCCTTGACGCCGAATGTGAGAAGCGAAGTAGCGCGGCCGCCCAGATATTTTTTCGCCAATGGATAGTATGGATTGTCGGGGAAGCCTGCGTAATTGACCCAGGCCACCCTATCGTCCGTCCGCAAGAATTCCGCGACTTTTCGCGCGTTCTCGACATGCCGCTCGACGCGCAGGGCCAGCGTCTCAAGGCCTTGCAGAAGAAGAAAGGCATTGAAAGGCGAGAGCACGGCGCCGGTGGTGCGTTGATAAACGCTGCGCACGCGGGCGATATAGGCGCACTTGCCGAACCGCTCGGCATAGACCAGCCCGTGATAGGAATGGTCCGGCTCATTGAACATCGGGAAAAGGTCGGCGTGATCTTTCCAGGCGAATGATCCGGCGTCGACGATCATCCCGCCGAGCGTCGTGCCATGACCGCCCATGAATTTCGTCATGGAGTGCACGACGATGTCGGCGCCGTGCTCGATCGGGCGCAGCAGAACAGGCGTCGCGACGGTGTTGTCCACAATAAGCGGAATGTCATGGACATGTGCGATATCCGCCAGCAACTCGATGTCGCAGATGTTGCCAGCCGGATTTCCGACGCTCTCGCAAAAGACCGCCCTAGTGTTGGAATCGATCGCGCTTGCGATGTCCCGCGGCCTATCGCTTTGAGCGAAGCGAACGCCAATCCCCTGCCTTGGCAGGACATGCGCAAGCAGCGTGTGCGTCGTGCCGTAGAGTTGCGGCGCTGCGACGATATTGCCGCCGTGGTCTGCGACATTGGCGAAGGCGTAGTAAAGCGCCGCCTGGCCGGTCGCGACGCTAAGCGCGCCGGCGCCCCCCTCGAGTTCGGCGACGCGTCGCTCGAGCACGGCGCTCGTCGGATTGGCGATCCGGCTGTATCTGAATCCTTCCACTTCGAGGTCGAACAGGGCGGCTGCGTGGTCGGCGCTGTCGAACTCATAGGCGACCGTCTGATAGATCGGCACGGCGACGGATCTCGTCGTCGGGTCGCAGTCGTAGCCGCCGTGAATCGCAATTGTTTCTCTTCGAAATTGGCGCATCCCAAACTCCGTCTCGACACTTGATCTGCGGTAACCAGGTGATCTTCGAGCGTATGTGAATAAAAAAATGTAACGATAAATATCAGCGCGTTTGTAAAACAAAAGGCAAAACCAGAATACTCTCGACTGCCCCGATTTGAAAGCGTATAAATTTAAAGTGCGAGGCGCTGATCCAGATTAGTGCGCCGTGCGAAGGTATCTTATATTTCGTAAGTGGCGATATAAACATCACATGATAGAAAATGAATGAGGCTTTTCTGAATTTAATAGACTTCAGCTAACTAATCCAAGTTTGTTCCAATGAACAGGATCTTCCCAATTGACAAGGCCGCGCCTGCTCCCCCGCAATCCCGGGTGAACAAGGATTGGCTTCGCGCCTTTCAAAACACCGCGCGCATCGAGGACGACCCATCCCATTTCCTCGCGCTGGAATTCGACGATGTCGCAACCATGCGCGGCGATGCGCCTGCACTGATTTCGGAGCGCGAAAGCTTCACTTTCCGGGAGCTCATGGAGCGCTCCAATCAATATGCGCGCTGGGCGATCGCGCAAGATCTGCGGGTTGGCGACTCGGTCTGTCTGATGATGGGAAATCGCGCCGAATATGTCGCGATCTGGTTGGGGCTAAACCGCGTCGGCGTGGTTGTCGCGCTCCTCAATACGAATCTTTTGGAGGCTTCCCTCGCCAACTGTGTCGCAGCTTCCCGTGCACGTCACATTATCGTCGCCGAAGAGTTCCGCGCACTGTGCTCGACCGCAGTCGCGCAAGGGGAACTGATCGCCGAGATCTTCGTGCATGGGGATAGCGACCATAGTCTTCCGCGCATCGACCTCGAGGTCGCGCGACAGTCCGGAGCGCCGCTCGCCCAACATGAAAGGCGCGACGTCACGCTGTCGGATCGCGCTCTCTATATTTACACATCCGGAACGACGGGACTGCCGAAAGCGGCGGTCGTCACCCATCGCCGCATCATGAATTGGTGCCTCTGGTTCTCTGGCCTCGTTGACGCAGGCCCAGGCGACCGTATGTACAACTGCCTGCCGATGTATCATTCGATCGGCGGCGTCGTTGCGATATGGGCTGTCCTTCTCGCGGGCGGTTCCGTTTTGATTCGCGAACGCTTTTCGAGCCGTCGCTTCTGGAATGATCTCGTCGCTTTCGATTGCACGCTGTTTCAATATATTGGCGAGCTATGCCGGTACCTTGTCAATACGCCGCCATTTGCGGAAGAAACGAAACACCGCTTGCGGCTCTGCGTTGGCAACGGGCTCCGAGCGGATGTTTGGACGAGTTTCCAACGGCGCTTCGCCATTCCGCGCATATTGGAGTTCTATGCTGCGACGGAGAGCAACTTTTCCCTTTATAATGTCGAGGGCGAGCCTGGCGCCATCGGTCGTACGCCCGCCTTTATCGCGCACCGCTTTCACGTCTCGATCGTCAAATTTGATCAAGAGCGCGAGGAGCCAATGCGGGACGGCGCAGGGCGTTGCATCCCGTGCGGGCCGGATGAGGCGGGCGAGGCTATCGCAAGAATAGAATCACAAACACGCGATGGAAATTCCAATTTCGAGGGATATTTGAACCCCGAGGATTCACAAAAGAAAGTCCTGCGAAACGCATTTACGCCGGGCGACGCCTGGATGCGAAGCGGCGATCTTATGCGAAAGGATGCGCGCGGCTTTTATTACTTCGTTGATCGCATCGGCGATACGTTTCGCTGGAAGGGTGAGAATGTCGCGACGTCCGAGGTTGCGGAGGCGATCGCGTCCTGTCTGGGCGTTCTTGATGCGAGCGCTTATGGCGTGGCAATCCCTGGACATGACGGGCGCGCGGGCATGGCCGCCGTCGCCGTCGACAAGCGGTTTGATCTCGCGAGCTTCAAGTGGCGCATCGACGAGCGCTTACCCGAATACGCTCGGCCCCTTTTCTTGCGCGTCCGCGGAGGTCTGGAGATAACGGACACGTTCAAGCATAAGAAGCGGACGCTCGCCGCTCAAGGCTATGATCCCCGCAACTGCCCTGACGCCCTCTATTTCTTTCCGCCGCGCGCCAATGCGTTTCTGCGCATCGATGAGGCGCTATTCCATCGGATCGGCGCGGGCGAGTTCAAATTATGATCGAACGAAGAAAGTTGGCATTGTTTCTTTTCGGTGTGAGTTCGGCCAAGTCTTCTTCCTGGATGGCGCGCGTACGTGGCGCGCACAACGAATTGCGTGAGAATCGATTCAAGGCGCGGCGGTCCTGTTCGTCCGCCTTCGGTATCGTAAGGCGGCAACGAGACGCGAAATCATCCCGGTTACGATCAACAGGAGGAACGGGAAATAAGTGATGGTGGTCGGAAAGACCGCAAAATTAAAAGCGAAGAGGACCGCAATATATTCCATCCCGAAAGTTCGTATGTGGCGCCAAAGCTCAGGGCTGATCGCATCGCGCAATCTCTTGATGGAGAAGCTGGCGAGAACGTAAATCCAGACGGCGCCAATAAGCTCAGAGCGAATTATAGGGGTGAGGTGGAAAGGGTACGCGGAGACATGGAAATACCAGAGGGCAACGCCCAGATGAACGCTGAGGGCGGCGGCGAATGCGAGGCCGAAGTCGCGGCCATGCCGCGCCATTCTCTCAAACATCGGACCGAAGAGGGTCGCCAGCGCGCCGCCGGCGTAAGCGGCCCAGAACAGCAGAAACGATAGACGCGCCGAAACTCTCAGGGCGGCGCCTGCCCCTTTCTCGCCTGTTCCCATTATTGCAAATGTGATCGCGACAGAAATGAGAATGGCCACGATGGCCGCCGTCATCCAGAGTTGCGCCCCACGATTTCGATTCATCGTCGCGATCCCTACCGCAGATTGAACCACCGGCCGGCGGATGGCGTGCAAATATGAGTTTCGGCGGCGAAGCCGTTTCAACAATTTGCTTTATGCGCCGCTCTTAGGATAGCGCGCAAATGTGTGAGCGAATCTTAGGCTGCAAAATGTCCGAGGCGTTGCTGTTAGACGGAAGAGATTGAGAGGCGGCGTAGAATATTTATACACTGTTGCTTTATATATGTCGTCATTTGGCGGTAAATGGAACCAGCGGATGACGCTGCAGCCGAACAATGATATCTTAGTTTTGCTGCGAGTAGCACCGGCGCATGCTCTTTAATAGGCTATCAAATCGTGCTGGGCGCTTTATTGCGGCGCCTGAACATTATTTTGGAAGTGGGTTGTTTTTCATGGCGATAAGAGCCGCTGATGGACGCTGCCGACGCCGCCTCGCGTGAATCTGTTGTGTTCTCGACCGCAGCTGTCCACCGATCGCGATCAGTTTTATCGAGCATCACACTTCGGCGATCTTGCGCCGCCAGGGAGGTCCGCATGACCATACACACCAGATCAGCGCGGAAGGTTTCGCCGACATGGACGTTCTACGAGGGCGCCTGGCGTGAAGGCAACCACGCGATCCTTGGACCGCGCACGCATGCGACGTGGCTCGGATCCATGGTGTTCGACGGCGCACGCGCCTTTGAGGGGGTGACGCCTGATCTCGATCTTCACCTCGCCCGCGTCAATCTCTCGGCCGCTAACATGCTTCTTGATCCTGTGGTTTCGGTAGAGCAGTGGCGCGAGTTGGCCGACGATGGGTTGCGGCGTTTCGCCGATGACGCGCAGCTTTACATCCGACCGATGTATTGGGCGGAAGAGGGGTTGGGCGGCGGCGTCAGGTTCGAGCCCTCCTCGACCAATTGGTGCCTGACGATTTATGAGGCGCCGATGCCAGAGCCCAGGGGCGGCGCGGCAACTTTGTCTCCCTATCGGCGGCCGACGGCGGAGACGGCGCCCGTCAACGCGAAAGCAAGCTGTCTTTACGCGAATGGCGCACGCGCACTGATCGAGGCGGGAAGCCGCGGATTCGACAATTGCCTCTTGCGCGACGCGCTGGGCAATATCGCTGAATTTGCAAATTCCAACGCCTTTCTGGTGAAGGACGGGGTTGTGTTTACGCCCGTCCCAAATGGGACTTTCCTTGATGGTGTGACGCGCCGGCGCGTCATCGGCTTATTGCGCGCCGCTGGCGTCAGCGTCGTCGAAACGACTTTGAGCTACGACGACTTCGTTACAGCGGACGAGATCTTCTCATCGGGCAATTTTCAGAAGGTCGCGCCGATGACGCGTATTGGCGATCGCGTACTGGAGCCAGGTCCGATCTACAAGAAAGCGCGAGCCCTCTATTGGGAATTCGCCCATGATGCGGTGCGGAAGCGGCTGCTGCGCGTGTCTTCATAATCGCGGACTTCAAAGCGGCGTCCCGGGAGCAACGCGCCTTCTCATTGTTTCGACAGCGCGTTACGACGGATGTCGGTGAGGGTCGTCGCAGGCGTGATGCGGTCGGGATCGATCTTGACGTGAATGATCGCCGGTTGCCGGGAGCGGCGTGCGGCCTCGAAGGCGCTCGGAAACTGTTGCGTTCGCTCGACTGTTGCGCCGAAGCCGCCAAACGCGCGCGCATAGGCCGCAAAATCAGGATTGCGCAAGTCGGTCGCGATCACGCGGCCCGGAAAACTGCGTTCCTGATGCATCCGGATGGTGCCGTAACTCGCGTTGTCGAGGACAATGACAATGATCGGCAGGCCATACTGAACTGCGGTAGCGAACTCCTGGCCGTTCATCAGGAAATCGCCGTCGCCGTTTAGCGACAGGACTAGTCGGTCTGGATGAAGCCTTTGCATCGCGACGGCCGCCGGCACGCCATATCCCATGCTGGCGGAGGTCGGGGCGATATGGGTGGCGAAGTGGCGAAAGCGGTAGTAGCGATGGATCCAGGCGGCGTAATTGCCGGCGCCGTTGCAGATGATCGTTTCGGGCGCGCAATTGTCGCGCAGCCAGATCATCACAGCGGCGAAATCGACGTCGGCCGACGGCATTACAGCCGACGAGAAGGCGAGATAATCCTCATGCGCAGCTCTTGTTTGCTCGCGCCAAGAAACAATCGCGGGAGCCCGCAACTCTCGAAGGGCCGCCGCGAAGGCGCGCGGCGTCGCATGTATAGCAAGATCAGGCGCATAAACGCGGCCAAATTCCTCGGCGTGTGGGTAGAGATGCACGAATGTCATCCGTGGCGAAGGAATGTCAAACAGCCGGTAACCTTGCGAGGGGATCTCGCCCATCCGGCCGCCGGCGACGACGACGAGATCGGCATCCTTCACGCGTTGAACGAGTTTCGGATTGGCGTTCAGGCCGAGATCGCCGGCGTAACAGGGGTGCAGGGCGTCGAACAGGGGCGCGCGTCGGTAGCTTGTCGCGACGGGCATTTCGAAAACTCGCGCGAAGTCTTGTAGGGCGCAGCTCGCCGCCTCGTCCCAGCGTGTGCCGCCGACAATGAAAATCGGCCGCTCCGCCTGCTCGATGAGCGCAGCGAGCCGGCTCATGCCGTCGGCGCCGGGCCAGGTCTCCACAGCCTCAAACCGTGGCGCGGGTTCGTGGGATGCCGATTCTTCAAGCATGTCCTTCGGCAGTGAGAGAACGACGGGGCCCGGACGGCCGGAGCAGGCCGTGCGAAAGGCGCGCGAGACGAATTCAACGATGCGCGACGCCTCGTCGACCTCAGCGGTCCACTTGGTTTGGCTGCCGAACATCGCCCGATAATCGACTTCCTGAAACGCGCCGCGCTCCCTCACAAAGCGCTCGACCTGGCCGACGAACAGGATCAACGGCGTCGAATCGTGCTGCGCGACGTGTACGCCAGCGAAAGCGTTCGCCGCGCCTGGGCCGCGCGTGACAAAGCAAATGCCCGGCTTGCCGGTAGCCTTGCCATAGGCGTCCGCCATCATCGCGGCCCCGCCTTCGTTGCGGCAGACTGTCAGCTGGACGTTTCGTTCGTAAAATGAATCGAGGACCGAAAGATAGCTTTCCCCTGGTACACAGAATACCTGATCGACTCCGTTGACGATCAATTGATCGACCAGGGCTCGCGCCGCGGTGGTTCCGCGTAAAGTTCTTTCCATGTCATCACTTCGCTTGATCTGAGCGGTTCAACAGAACCAACGTCAGAGGCCAAACAATACCATTTCCGAAAAAGTGAGATCGCCAATATGTGGATGGTCAGGCCCTTTGAAATATCGTCGTCCGCCGCGATCGGGAAAATATTTGCCCACCAGCCCCGGCAACGGGCCGACGGCGTCGAGCGCAACGATCAGAACGCCGGATTTCATGAGCTCGCGTCCAATTGGGCCGGCGAGACGCGCGAAATCGCGGACATCCCGGCAATAGACAAGCTGCAATATAGGTATCCTCCGGCGAAGGATGCGGCGCGCCTGAAAGATGAACGGGTTGGCGCGGCCGTTCTCGGTCACGATATAGGTGTGGCAGCCGTAATCGAGATGCGCGGTCAGGATGTCGCGTTCGTCACCGGCGAGGCTTGGACCATAGGGATAGCCGGGTTCGAATGGGCGGACACATGTGTTCGCAACCCGCGCGCCGAGGGCTGGAAAGGCTATGATCTGTCCGAAACTATAGCGCACGAAACCTTGCGCTTCAATGGTTGGCCATGTATGAACGGCAGGCGAAATGTTGACATATGTTACGCCCTTGTGGCGGAGCGCGGCGGCGATGAGAAACGACGCATAGCCTCGGTGGATTGGCTCGACATACCAGCTTGAAATATTGCATTTTATGTGCGCTTCGTTATTCATAGACCGCGCTGAAAAAATTAGCACAATGACCCCCACGGCTGCGCCTTCAAATTCGAGCAGGTAGCCAAAGCGCGGGTAGGGCGCTGGCGCATCACGCTGCGCGAGCCGTTGCATAGCCCGCGCCCAATAGGCAGGTGAGCGATGTGGAAAGCCTTTCGCCAACAGTTGGACCACTGCCGGGATGTCGGAATCGCTGATTTGACGGCAACGAATGCGGGGTGTGCTCTCGCGCGTCATTTCTATCGCTCCGTATTATGAACTGCGCCAAGATAAAAGAAGAGAGATAATTTTTGTAACCCAATAACAGTTATGAAGGCGAAAGCGATGAGTTCAACGACGGCATCTGTTCGAGAAGCGATAATTTCACAATTCCAGCAGGTTGCGGCGGAGCAAAAAAGGACGCTCGCGCCCCTCGACGACGATCTTTCCCTAGCGGATTCAGGTCTCGATTCCTTGTGCTTCGCAATTCTCGTCACGCGCCTTGAAGATGAACTCGGGACCGATCCGTTCACCGCGTCGGAGGAAGTGTATTTTCCAGTCACGCTGGGCGATTTCGTCAGGCTCTACGAACATGGCGGGAGCTGACTTCTTTACGTTGCGCGGTCTGATGGCTGCGTCAAGAGCTTCCGACCACGCGTCGTTGGAGGGCGTAGAGGAGTCTTTGCCATTCGATGATATCCGATCCGGTACGATCCTGTCTGGTCATCGGCATGAATTAAATGGCAAGTCCGTATTAGTCACCCTTAAGGCGCAGATCGAAGCCGCTTTGGCTCTCATCGAACTTGATGGCGTGGCCTCGCGTCTTGTCGTTTGTCCACCCGATTTCACGCCGGATTGCCTCGCCTCTGTAATCGAACAGGCGGAGGTTGATATTATCGTCGGCGATGAGGGACCGCAAGACTTCGCGGCGAGCTTACCGCGCTACATGCCGTCTCGTATGTTGCGAGCAGATGATGACGCAGGTGATCCGTCCCAACGCACGGAATGGATTTTGCCAACATCCGGCACCACAGGGGCGCCGAAGCTCGTCGCGCATCGGCTTGAGGGGTTGATCGGAGCCATAAAAAAGGCGTCGGCGTCTGGCGGGCGCATCGTCTGGGCAACCTTCTACGACATTCGGCGCTATGGCGGACTTCAGATTTTCCTGCGCGCACTGGCGGGCGGATCGACGCTTGTCCTGTCCGACGCGCACGAGCCGCTTGAGGATCATCTGCTGCGCTGCCAGCGGGCTGGCGTCACCCATATGTCGGGGACGCCCTCCCATTGGCGCCGGCTCTTGATGAGCCCGCATGTTCGCGCGTTTTCGCCCCAATATGTGCGCCTGTCCGGCGAAATCGCCGATCAGGCCATCATCGAGAGCCTGCGCTCGGCCTACCCTGACGCCTCCATCGGACATGCCTATGCCTCGACGGAAACAGGCGTCGCCTTCGAGGTAGGCGACTGCCTCGAAGGATTTCCCGCCTCCCTTGTCGACGAAGGGGGTGAAGTCGCTCTGCGCGTCGAAGGCGGGTCCTTGCGCATTCGGTCGGCTCGCACGGCCACGCGCTACGTCGGCCGCGACGACATCGCTCTTTTCGACGAGAATGGCTTCGTCGATACCGACGACATGGTCGAGTTGCGCGGCGACCGGTACTTTTTCCAGGGGCGCCGCACCGGAGTCATCAATATCGGCGGACTTAAAGTCCACCCGGAAGAGGTTGAGAGCGTCATAAATCTCCATTCAGATGTGCGCATGTCTCTGGTGAGGGGGCGCCGCAATCCGATCATGGGCAACATCGTCGTCGCGCGCGTGGTGTTGAGGGACGGCGCCGCCGAGTTGTACGCGCGGGAACGCCGGGTTGCGCTCAGGAAGGAAATCATCGCCGCCTGTCAGGAGCGGCTGGAGCGTCACAAGGTTCCGGCGGTGATTGATTTCGTCGCTTCGCTCGATCTCGTGGGCAGCGGCAAACTGGCGCGGCGCCATGCGTAACGTCATCGTCACCGGCGGCAGCCGCGGCCTTGGCCTCGCCATCACAGCACATCTCGTTGCCGATGGTTATAACGTCGTTGCGATCGCGCGGCGGGAGAGCGAGCATCTGCTTGAGGAAATTGCGCGCGCCCGCGTCGGGCACGCTGGCGCGCTGGCGTTCGCGCCATTTGATTTCGGCGACCTCGACGCCATTCCAGATCTCGTCGCGCGTCTGAAGAAGCAATTTGGCGCGCCCTACGGCCTCGTCAACAACGCAGCGATCGGCACGGAAGGGCTTCTCGCGACCATGCATAATTCGCAGATAGAGGCGCTGCTGCGCATCAATGTCGCTGCTCCGATTCTGCTAACCAAATATGTCGTGCGCAGTATGATGGCCGCGGGCGGCGGACGCATCATCAACATTTCCTCGATTATCGCCTCGACGGGCTACAGCGGTCTTTCGGTCTATGGCTCGACCAAAGCTGCGCTCACCGGCTTCAGCAAATCGCTTGCGCGCGAAGTGGGGCGTCTTGGCATCACCGTCAACGCCGTTGCGCCAGGATTCATGATGACCGAGATGACCGCCGGTCTGGACGAGGCCGCCGGCGCCAAAATTGCCCGCCGCGCCGCGCTGTTGCGTTTGGCTGAAGTCGACGACGTGGCTCATGCGGTCAGCTATCTGCTAAGCGAAAAGGCGCGAAACGTCACTGGCACAGTGCTGACCGTCGACGCAGGCGCGACGGCATAGTCTTTTTAAGGGTCCATCAGGAGATGTGACGCTCAGCGCGGGGAAGTTCGTGTTCGATGCCAAACGCTTTCGGCACGCGCCTGAACGCCAGCAGAGAAACGGTCGCAGCGACGATCCTGACGTCGTTAACGAGGCCTATGTCGCGGCTATAGCGCTCATAATAAGCAAATTTGACCGGCATGATCTCGTTTTGGTAGGTTTTGATTGGGTCATCCCGGCCGTCAAGGAGCGAACTTTCGTTGCGGAAGAGGATCGCTGCGTAGTCGGTCATGCCGGGGCGCAGGGATAGAATGATCGCACGCTGGTGTGGCGTGTAAAGCTTTATAAACGCCAGCACTTCGGGGCGCGGACCAACGAGGGACATGTCGCCGAGGAGCACATTGATCAGCTGCGGAAGCTCATCCAGCTTGGTCGGTCTCAAGAATGCGCCAACGCGCGTGATCCGGGGGTCGGCGCGAGTGGTGATCGCCGTTCCCGTTTGCGCAGCGCCGGCGATCATCGTACGGAATTTGAGAATTTGGAACGGCTCTCCACCCTTGCCGATGCGCTCTTGACGAAAAAGAACCGGTCCCGGACTGTCGAGCTTGATGGCGATGGCGATCGCGGCGAGGAACGGCCACAGCACGAGGAGGCCGAGTGCGGAGCCAAGCACGTCGACGACGCGCTTAAGGGCGAGCGTCCATGCGGCGGGCGCCTGTGGATAATTCGCGTCGGGCGGCGCGCGCCTCATCCGAGGACATCTCGCAGCACGCTTGCGACGCGGTCGACCTCGACGTACGTCATCCCGGGGAAAAGCGGAAGCGTCACAGCACCAGCGAAATAGCGGTCGGCGACGGGGAACGCGCCGTGTTGCGCCGGATAGCGCTCCTTCCAGTAGGTCATCTCATGGAGTGGCCTATAGTGAACCGAAGAGCCGATCCTTGCCTTGGTGAGGGATTCGATCACCTGATCGCGCGTCGCCGGAGCGTCTCCATGGACTCGGACAGGAAACAGATGCCAGGAGTGCAGGTCGCCATCCGCGGCCCGCGCGGGGAGACCGAGCGGCAAGCCTTCGAGCGCATCAAAATAGCGAAGCGCAGCCTTCTGACGTTGTTGCTGGAGGACATTGGCTTTTGCGAGCTGCGCCACGCCGATCGCCGCGGCGACGTCGGTCATATTGTACTTGAAGCCCGGCGCAACGATGTCATACGCCCAGGAGGCGCCGACCTTGCGAAAGCGATCGAAGGCGTCGCGGTTTTGGCCGTGGGTTCGCATCAATCTTGCACGGCTTGCGATTTCCGGATTGCACGTCACGAGCATTCCGCCTTCGCCGGTGGTGATCGTTTTGTTGGCGTAGAAGCTGAAGACGCAGGCGTCGGAACCCCAGGCGCCGATGAGGCGCCCATCGCTGCGGGCAGGAAATGCGTGTGCGGCGTCTTCGATGACGCGCAGGCCGTTGCCGCTGGCAAAGCCGAGCACCGCATTCATGTTGCAGGGCAGGCCGCCAAAATGGACCGGCATGATCGCCTTGCAGGCGCCTGTGAGTTTGCGCTCGGCGTCGGCGAGATCGATGAGGTTTGTTCCCGGCTCGACATCGACCAGCACGACCTCCGCGCCGAGATAGCGGATAACCTCGGCCGTCGCCGTGAAGGTCAGCGTCGGCACGATCACGCTGTCGCCAGGTCCGACGCCGCAGGCCTCCGCCGCCAGATGGAGTCCAGCGGTCGCGGAATTAACCGCGACAGCCTCGACGCCACCGCCGAGAAAGGCCGCAAATTTCTGCTCGAATTCGCTGGTCTTTGGCCCGCTCGTCAGCCAGCCGGAGCGCAGGACAGCGGTGACCTCGTCGATTTCTTCCGCAGCGATGGCCGGCCGGAAAAAGGGAATGTCCATGACGCCCTTGAGACGATGTCTCTTCGGTTGCTCAGCGCGACAGTTGACGCCGCCGCCACACGCAATGCGTAAGCGGACCGGCCAAAAAGACTCGTCCTTTCGGAGGCCATCGTCAAGTAGTCCGCGGCGCCGTTTTCCGGCTTGAAATCTTCGGCGGTGCGGACGAGCGACGCTTTGTTGTCGTGTCTCTCCTTGTTTGTTTGCGCGCTCTGCACGGGCCGAGTCGGTCGTCCTCGGCGAACCGTGGCCAGGGCGTCGGACGGGGGCGCTCGCGGCAATTTCAGCTGCGCTTGAGCCGTGGCGAACCCTCGACTTTCCCAGTGCATTTGCTATCGTCGAACTGCCCTTGATCTTAGACGCGAAGAGCCCTTGCGGGACGGCGCTGAATTGGTGACGAGAAGCTGAGTGAACGGGGAGCTGGATCAGATCCGTGAACGCTATCTGCGACGCGACCGGCTCGGCCGCGACCCCCTCGTGTACAGTTTGCTCCGGCCCGATCAATACATGCCGCAACAGGAGAAAGAGCGCGTCTACCTCTCGATTCTGTCGCGGCTCGATCCTTCTGCCATCAAAACGATGATGGTGCTCGAAATCGGCTGTGGGGGAGGGGCCAACATCCTTCAATTCCTGCGCTGGGGGTTTCTGCCGGAGAACATCAAGGGCAATGAACTTTTGGCGGACCGCTGCGCGCAGGCGCGCCACATCCTTCCGGCGGCTGTCGAGATCATCGAAGGCGACGCTTGCAGTCTGCACCTCCCAGATCGCTCTTTCGATATCGTCATGGCGTCGACGGTGTTGACCTCGGTTCTCGACAAATCGTTCCGGGTGCGGCTGGCGCAGAAAATGTGGTCTTTAGTGAAGCCTGGCGGGGCGGTTCTTTGGTACGATTTCGTCTACAATAATCCTGCCAACGCCGATGTGACGGCGATCCCGCGCCGGCAGGTTCTGGAGCTCTTCCCCGAGGCCCGTGCGTTCACCCGGAAAGTGACGCTGGCGCCTCCAATCGCCCGATTGGTGTCGCGCTGCCACCCGGGGCTCTATTCATTGTTCAATTTTTTCCCCTTCCTGCGCACTCATCTCGTCGCATGGCTCGTGAAGCCGGGCTCGCCGGACCTTGGCTGAACTGAATCGACCGTGAGCGCGCCTCCTATTGAACAGACGTCCCCGCCGCATAATGGCGCGCCCAGGCTTCCAGCATCAGCGAACGCCAGAGCAGCAGGCCGAAGCAGCGGCCGCGCTGCGAGCGGTGTTCTTTAATGAGCCGCTCCACCCCCTTGGCGTCCCAAAAGCCAAGCCGCCGCGCCTCGGATGAGAGAAGCCGCTCGCGCGCAAAGGCCAGCCCCGCCGGCTGACGGAACCAATCGTCGAGCGGAACGCCGAAGCCTCGTTTGACGCCTCGTTCGACGGAGGCCGGCAGAAGGCGCGCGGCAAGCTTTCTCAATGGCAGTTTGCCCTCCCGCGCATTGACCAGAGCGGAGCGGGGAAGCCGCGCCGCCCATTCGATCAGGCGATAGTCGAGAAAAGGCGAGCGCACTTCGATCGAATGGGCCATGGAAGCGCGATCGACTTTAACGAGCACGTCGTCGGTGAGGTATATCCCAAAGTCGACGCGCTGCTGGCGGGTGGTGAGCGACTCGCCACGGGTCGAATCCCACCGTCGCCAAATGGCGCGGCCCGCGTCCGGCGCCAGGGCGCGCAGATCTGGATGGACTGCTAGCCACATGGCCGGGTCGCCGGGCAGCTGATCAAACGCAGCGGCTGCGCCGCAGTCGGGTAAGGCCAGTTTGAGCAGTCGGTAGCGCGTGAGCGACGTCTCGGGGGCAAGCCGCGCAACGGTCCGCAGGCCTGCGCCGGCGGCGCTCGCGAGCGTGATCAGCAACCGGCGCCGTATTGTCTCGATGTAGTGGCGGTAACCCGCGAACGCTTCGTCGCCGCCGTCGCCGGAGAGAAAGACGGTGGCGTGCTCGGCGGCCGCTTCGCATAGTGCGAATGTCGGGATCGCCGAAGGATCGCCAAATGGTTCGTCGAAGAACCACGCTAGCCGGTCAAGATCGGCGAGGCCGCCCTGCCGCTGGACGATGACGCGGTGCTCAAGCCCAGCGCGCTGCGCTGTCGCCCGGGCTAGCGCCGTCTCGTCAGCGTGCGCCTCATCAAAGCCAACCGTCAAGGCGAGGGGAGGTCGGCCGGATGCCTTCGCCGACAGCGCCGTCACAAGTCCGCTGTCTATTCCGCCAGACAAAAACAATCCCACAGGGACGTCGCTCCGTAGGCGGATGCGCACGGCGTCGAGCAATAAATCATGCAACGCCTCAAGCTCGGCGCCGGTCAACGGGCGGTCGGATGGATCATCATTCAGCGTCAAAGTCCAATAGGGCTTTGGGCGGGCTTTCTCGGGCGCATCCAGAGAACCAACGAGCATATGGGCCGGAGGGATCTTGGCGTATCCCTCGAAGATGCAGGTCTCGCTCGGGAGATAACCCAGTCCGAAATATTCCGAGACAGCGGCCGGGTCGATCTGCCGGGCGGCGCCTGGCCGCGCCAGGAGAGCCTTCAGCTCGGAGGCGAAGCGCAATTCCCCGTCCTCGACGCTATAGTAGAGCGGCTTGACGCCGAGCCGATCGCGGGCGAGGAGGAACGTGCGCGTCTCGGTATCGACGAGGGCCAGCGCGAACATCCCATTCAGGAGCGAAAGGGCCGCGGGGCCGCGGCGCGCCAGCAATAGCAGCAGGACTTCTGTATCCGAGTTGCTCCGGAACGTTTCGCCTTGGTTTTCGAGGTCTCGGCGCAGTTCGGCGTAGTTGTAGATTTCGCCGTTGAACACCAGCCAGAAACGTCCGTTGGGGCTTCGCATCGGCTGATGGCCGAGCGAACTCAGATCGAGAATGCTGAGGCGACGAAAGCCGAGCGCCCAGCCGGGACCCTCCTCGAAACCCTCATCGTCTGGGCCGCGATGGCGCAATAGCCCGGCCATCTTCTCGATGGCTCCGCGCGCTCCTTCGAGATGGGGACCAAACCAGCCGCATATCCCGCACACCTGATTTCCTTTCAACGCGAATTCACAACTAGGCGAAAGCCCGGCGCCCCGGCGCAAATGTGAGATCCCGGGCGCGCCTTTCTTCAAGCGCTTGCAAAGGCCGCGGGCACGGTTCCACTGCGGGAAAGTGCGGCCCGCACGCTTCGTGATGGCGCGTACGCCGTTACAGGCGGCCATGGAGCCGAATAGCACCCAACCAAAACTTCCATCCTTATCCAGCCGGCGCGGTCAGGTCTGGGACTTCGATAATAGACTTTTTGCCTGTTGATACGTACTGCGGGCAAATGGAATGTTGCCGCCGACCCAATCTTTGACGCCCTGAATGGGACCGGACGGCGGATGCGTGATTTCCGCGAAGACGAGTTCGCGATAGAGAGGCAGTGCGATCCGTTCGATTTCCTCACCGCTGACGTTGATCGCGCTTTTCTGAAAAAAGCCGGTGTTATTGATGGAGCCGAGATCTCGCAATATGCCTTTCGATAACAGTTGGTTGGTCAAAAGAAAACTGATCCGATGCTTTTGATCGATGCGCCAGAATCCCGCAGTCTTGGTCATGTAGACGGCGTCGTCGATGTCATCGATAATAACGCTGCTGTCCGGAGTGAGATAGCGATACAACAAAGCGAGATCGCGATCGAGGCGCCCGTCGGCGTCGAGCAAAAGTATGTTAATGCCTTCCATCACATTGCGCAGGTCAAGATCTCCGCTCTCTCCGGCAATGATCGTAATGTAGTCATCAACCCCGAATTTGCGGAAGTGCGATCGCACAATCGAAATATTGTCTTGCACGCTGCCAAATTTGCTGCGCGAGGAATATTTTCCTTGAAACGGGTCCACAGTATATATGTGAAAGGGCTTGCCGGCCTCGATCGCTCCCAGCGCCGATGCTATGGTCGCCGCGCCATGCGCAGTTCCAATTTCCACGATCGCGCCGCCATTTCCAGATCTGGCAAGGTCAAAAATCTTCCTGTACACATCAGATGAAAGCATGCCATTTGCTGACGCCTTTATGTCATCGAAAATATTCTTTGGCATGATGTCCCTCGGCACAAAAATAATAGAACAGTTGGCCTACATCTAGCTCCGCGCTCGGCTTGAGCCCCACGCCACAACGCCTGTCGCAAAGGCCGCTCCGGCGACGCGGTCCGCCAGTAAGGAATCGTCCGGCCGGCAGAGGCCCGTTTCGAAACGGCGCATACCGCCGATCGCGGGTCGATTGAAGCCAGTCACCCATGAAAACCGCCATGTAGAAGACTGAATAGCAGGTCGCGATCGGAACGGTTCAGGCTGATAGCGTAGGCCACAACGCCATATGCCGCGGCGATCGCAGTCGCGACGACGCCGAGAGCCATCCAGCTCGCCGGCCACCAGAGCTGCGAGACAAATCTGCTGACGAGAGCGATTGAGACTGTCCCGAGCGCGCCGGCAGTCAGCGGCGGATAAAACGCCGACCAGGGCAGGCGTAGAAGAACCGAAGCGTAGCTCGAAAGAAGCACTGCGTTCCGGATCGTCCACACAATTGCCGCCGCGGCCGCGACGCCGCGCACCCCAAATCCGCCCCAGCGAACAAAAGCAATCGCCAAAGCGACATTCACAGCTCCGAGGGCGAGTGTGACCAGTCCTTGCACCTTGACGCGGTTATAGGCCATCAGGACATAGGAAAGCGGTCTCGTCGCCAAGTTCACGCTCATGTGGCCGACGAGCAGAATGAGCAGGAGGTCGAGTTCGGCGAAGCGGGGCCCGAGCCAGAGGATCAGAAGCGGTCGACCCAAGCCGCAAAGCAGCCCGATCGGCAGCGCCAATCCAATGCCGAGAAGCTTGACCGCCCGGCTAGCGATCCGGCGCATTCCCACGATGTCGCCTATGGCGAAGTGCGCCATGATCGCAGGACTGAGGACCGTGACTACCGTCGCGGTCATTGTGTCAATAAGAGCGGGAAACAGCAAGACGGAGCCGTAGAGTCCGGTCATCTCGGCGTCGAACATTTTGTTGACGATCAGGAGGTCCGTCTGCATCAACAGCAGAAAGCCGATTTGGTTGATTGTCGACCAACCACTGAGGCCGATGAGGTCACGAAACTTATGGCGATCGATATTACAGCGATCAATATGAAGCTGCGGCGTCAGCGATCGCCAGATCAAAATGTCGCCTGCCAGCCCGATGCAGGCCGACACAATAAATCCTGCGGCCACATACCAGAGGCTCGTCGGCCAAAACAAGAAGCAGAGCGCAACCAGTCCGGCCCGGCTGAGCGAGGTCGCGGACCGCACGATATTGCGCAAATCGAAGCGATGCGTGATGAGGCTGGACACACCGAAGCTGCCGCTGAGAATCGCGGCTAGAGTTGTGACTCCGACGCTTGCAAGCAGGAACTGGGTTGCAAGCGCCAGGCCTGGGGGGACATTGAACAGGAGAGGGAAGAAGTAGGTCGCGATCCCGAGTGGAGGCAGTAAAATTCCGCACGCAGCCAGCGAAAGCCAGAGGGCCGTATTGAAGGTGCGATTGGCTCCGGCGGCATCGCCCTGATTCAGATCAATTGCGAGAAAACGGCTTATTGAAACATCGAGACTGGTCGTGAGGATCCCCGCGTAAGCGACCAGGGCGTTTGCGAGCGCGATCATCCCATAGGCCGCGACGCCGAGATGGCGCACCAGAAAGGGCACATACCAAACCATTAGCGCCGTATTCAGGAGGACATAGCCTATATTTGAGCCGACATTTATGACGAAGCGCTTTCTCGCGACGTCGGCCAGCGGCGCGCTGGCGGGGGCGCCGCCGGGGCTATGCATGGATAAATCTCGAGGATGGCCCGGTCGGACGCGCCGCCGATATCCGGTTGGGCTGCATCTGCGGAAAAACGCGAAGCATGAATTTCACCTCAAGGACGTAGCGGGTGGCTCAAATTCAGGCAGACTGGGCCTTTGCGGATCGACAGGACAGGCGTCAATGCTGGAGTCGCAAGGTGGCGCTGCTCAGCGGCGTATCTTCCGGACGCCAGGCCTGCTTCGCGGCATATTGCGGCGCGATCTGTGACGGGATGAGCAACAATGCCATCAAGGCAAAAAATGTAGGATGGTTCTCCATGCCGCCTGACTTGATGAACGATGAAATATAACCCACGGCGCAGACGAGCACGAGGGGAAAGTAGGCGGAAAGCGCCGCGCCGCCGACGTCCAGGCGTCGGCGGTTATAAAAAAACTGCCAAAGCGCGCTGATCACGACGCCGGCGTATAGCAACATCCCGATGAAGCCAGTGTCGCAACCGACTTCGAGAAATGGGTTATGGGCGGGAAGGCCAAAATGTTTGGCGTAATCGCTCGTCAGCGCCGCAATATACGGGCGCAGCTCGATTGGACCGTTGCCAAGCCCGACGCCGGTGAAGGGATGATCCTGGATGAGGCGCCAGGCGGCGGTCCAGAGGATATCGCGAGATCCGAGTTCGTTGCCGGTATCTTCGGAAGATCGATTTTGAATCGCGAGCAACAGAAAGGGGGCGACCATCAGCGCGCCGGCCACCAATGCGCTTCCGATTTTGGCCCATGGCCTCAGCGGCCTCCAAAACCAGAACGCGAGGAGCATCACCACAAGCGAGATCGTGCTGCCGCGAGACCCGCTCAGCAGCACCAAGATAACGGTCGAAAGTATGTACGCCGCGCTGATCGCCATATAGACAAGGCGCGTGCGGCCCGAGGACCGCAAGACGGGCCAGATCACGCCAGCGAGCATCAGGGTGAGGAGCACGCCGAGTGCATTCTCGTTGAGATCGCCGATTTTCAACCTGTCGCCAGATTGGTATCCGCCGAATCGCACGGTCAGGAGGCCGGCGATCACAACGGTCCAGCCGACGATCATGAGACAGCGCATCACGCCGTCAATCTCCCGAATTGTTCTTACTTGCTGAACAACCAGAAAAAGCAGGATCGAGCCCAAGAGGAAAGCGACGAGCGATTTGCGCCCTTCGACGACATCGGTCGCCCAGAGCAGCGTGACGCTCGCCCAAAAGATAAAGAACGCCAAAAGCAACCACGCGACATTCCATCGAATTGGCTGCCGTTGGAAGGGCGCGTGGAGCAGCCAGGCGCAAAGAGCCAGCGCGATCATACCGTCCGTGGCGTAATCAAACAGGGGCCCGACATTGATGGGCCGGAGCCCGAATGGGTATAAATATAACACGATCGCAATATTTAGCACGAGAAGCGGACGCGGGAGCAGGAAAACGGCGATCGCCGAAGCGCAGGCGCCGCCTCCGACAAAAAGCAGGACCAGCGGAACGCTCATGGGCGCGGCCCTGCGGGAGACGGGACCTTGATCATCGCCCACGTCATCATGGGTCTAGGATGAGGCTGCGACGCTCCGTCGTGAACGCTAATCATTGCGTTTCTCGCGTTTCCGAGCCGGTGGCCGCAAACTCCACGCGCGAGTGCGCCCTCTTCAGCGCTTGGAACACGGCCGCAAGGCTATGCCGACGCCGTACGTAAGCGAGGCCATTGTCGCCGAGCCGCTGGTTCAGCGAGGCCAGGCGTGAAAGCGTCGACACGTCCTCGCGCAGTTGGGCCGCGGTGCGGCTTACGAGGCCCAGATGTTCGCGTTCAATGACCCCACCTGGATCCACCGACAATGATGCGACGGGGACCCCCATGCTCCACGCCTCCAGCATAGTGTTGGGAAAACCCTCGAAGCGAGATGTGTTGACCAGCACTCTGCTCTCCTTCAACAGGGCGAAGACCTTATCAGCCTGTTGCGGACCGAAAAAGTGAAGGTTTGGGAGGTCGTTCAACCGGCGCTCGAACGCTAGGCGGATCTCTGCGCGGATGGTCGGGTCAAATCCTCCGACGAGGGCGAAGCGAAGATCCGGGAGCGACGCTGCGAGATCGAGAAAATATTCGAGCTGTTTTTCGGCGCGAATCTTGGCGACCCAGATCGCGTCGAAGCTCGTCGCGCCAAATGCGCGCGCGGCTTGACTGATGGAACATGCGAGGTTTGGCACATCAACGGCGCGGCGCCGCAGCCCTTCCCAGAGGCGTTTTTCCTGATGGGCGTGTTGGACGGCGATCACATTGGCGCTGCCCAATCCAAGCGCATAAATGGGCGCATGAAACCAACGGTTGTAATCATAAGCCGTCCAAGGGTCGCAATGAAGATCATGGGCCATCGCGTAAACGAAGCGTGCGCCCGGATGGCGGCGCGCGAAAAGCCCAATGATCCAAAGAAAATCGCTCGGAAGCCTCGCGTACAGGAGGTCTGGCGAGAAGGCGCTCATCGCCCGCCAGAAGTTGACGACGCTCTCCGGGCGCCGCCAAGAAGGCGCTGCGTCAATGCAGGAGACGCCGGATACACGCTTTTGTCCAACTGGTCCCCGGCCGTCGCCGTAGATCAACACCGCCTCGTGGCCGCTTCGCGCCAGGGCGCCGGCCAGATGGGCGATTTGGGCTTCCGCGCCGCCGGTCGTATGCGTGTCTCCTTCGAGCACAGCCAACGATCGGTAGCCGGGGGAGAAGAAGCAGCACTTCATCAGTTTGGCTCCGTCGCGTCATGGTGGCAACCCTTTTTAGCGCCATGGCGCAAACCGTGGTTGCTCCAGCTGACGAAGGGATGCGCGGCGGCCGCTATCCAAAGCGTCCTTTCCAATGCGCGCGCCGATTCAAGGGTTGACATCACGAAGTCCTTTTAGCCCGCAAATGGTCCAAGGCGCCGTAGCTCAAAGATGCGAAATCGCGAATGCGTCGTCGCCACCGGCGCTCGACGTTTGAACGCCTCTCCCTTCGCGCGACGGAGCTCCTATCGCGAGGTGAGGTCGCGCAACTGGCGACGGGCACAGAAATCGAGCGCATAATTTATGCCTACCTTTAAAGAGGCTGAAAGTTTCCGCTCAAAGAGCCGATGAATGCCATAAGCAAAGCAAAGCATGAAAGCGATTGCGCCGAACAGCAATATATATTTGTTTAGTCTGTCATTGATGAGGTTCAATATCATGAAGCCGATATTCTGGTGTATGAGGTATAATGGATAGGAGAGCGCTCCGAAAACGAGCCAATTCGCTTTACCAAAGCGTCCCGTCGTGCGTAGGGAAACCAAAATCATGACGAGAAAGAAAGCGGATATGACGGCGCTAATGACATATATGTTGAAGGTCGTTCGATAGTGCCTCTCTAACTCCGGGACCTGCTGTAGGCTTTGGCAAATCGCCATGATCCAAGCGGCGAGAGTTAAGCCAATTCGCGTTGGCGATAATCCGCGCGACCACACCCGGAACAGTGCCGCCCCAGCAATGAAAAAGGCAGAAAAGTCGCTTATCGCAAAATAGCGGAGCGTTCCTAAGTCAAGCGTTTCAATCGATATTGTTGCTGTGAGCCACATCAAAAGCAACAGTTCAGCCTTGTGTATCATTCCAGAAATGAGAACTAAAGCGACGAGGGCATAGAATTTCAATTCCACAAAGAGCGACCAGTAAACCCCGTCGATGGGCGGCACGCCAACGAACCCGCTGAGCATTGTCATGTTGACGAGATATTGGTTAGCCGACGGGTAATCGCGTCCTCCGCCCAACATGACGGCGATTGCAAAAGTCAAGCTGCAGCATATCCAAAACGCAGGATACAGTCTTACAACTCGTGAAACGACGAATGTTCTTAGCGAACCGGTGTCAGCCGACATGAAAATGACGAAGCCGCTGATCATGAAGAACATTTCGACGCCCAAATATCCATATTTGGATATAGGCGCCAGCAGCGGGTACGATACTTTTGAGAGTCCGTCGGCAGAAAACCCACGGAACGAATAATGAAAGAATACAACCGCAAGCGCGGCGAAAAATCTCAAAAGATCAATCTCGCTAATTCTGGTGCGTTTCACCGCCGTCAATCTCTTCCACCACGGTTATAATAGTTCTCATAATGCCGGTGGTAATAGCCGTCCGACCCGAAATGTTCGTAGACCTTGAGCTTTTTCATATCGACTTTATTCAGTATCACCCCGAGAAGCTTTTCGCTGATCGTCAGGTGCCTCGCCAAAGCCGCGCGGACCGCACCTCGCGACGTCGCTCCCCACTCAACGACAAGGATGAAAGCGTCTACTACAGCCGCGAGACCGCGGGCGCTGACGACTGGACCGATGGGGGGGAGATCGACGACGATGTAGTCGAAAGAGCGGTCGCTGCTCTGCACCAGGGTGCGAAAGACCGTTGCGGTCAGTCCCTCGGCCACTCGTGGGTCGTCTCTTACATAAAGGCAGGGCAAAATCAGAAGATTTGTGTCAAGCTCGCGCCTCAGGAGCTTCGACAATGGGGGCAGCGCGGATGTTCCGGTTTGCGAACTGTGACCGCGTCCATAGCCCATCGCGCGCGTCAGAGCGGGATTTCGCGTGTCGGCGTCGACCAGCAAAGTGCTTGCGCCTTGCAGCGCCAGCAGGCTCGCGAAATTTTTCGCGACCGTCGATTTGCCCTCATTAGGCAAGAGCGAAACCAGTCCGATGACTTTCGGAGAACGTTCTCTCAGCGCATGGTCGGTCGCCACCTGGGCCGCCCGTAAAGTCTCTGCAAACGCCGAAACGCGGTTATCAATCGCATAGCGCATGATTGGCGCTGGATCGCCTGGAATCGCGTGGGGCAGCGAACCCTCAGAAATAATCGGCAGCAGACCCAGAGCATCCGCTCCGAGTTCTTCACGCACCTGCTCAACGGTCCGGAAAACGCGATCCGAACGCTCGCGGAGAATGGCGGCGCCCGCGCCCCCTATGATGCCGAGAATCAGGGAAAGGGCGAGCACGACAGGCGTGCGCGGATGACTGGGCTGCAGCGGACGGGTCGCCTCGCTGACGACATGGGCATCGGTGAGGGGGTAGCCCTCCTGCTGCGCAGTTTCCTGATAGCGTTGCATAAACGCCTGGTAGAGGTTCTTGTCGCTTTCGGCCTTTTGCACAAGCTGCCGGAGTTGGACTTGTGCATCATTCGCTGTTACCGCGATCTTTTGTTGGCGCGCCAAATTGTCAGCCAGCGCTTTCTCTCGCGCCGTGGCGACGTCATAGTCACTTCGATAGGTCTCCGCGATGCGGGCGAGCTCCTGAAACAGCTGCGCCTTGAATTCCGCCAACGTATTCTTGAGGTCGACGACAGTTGTATGGTTCGGACCGAGCTTGCGCTCCAAATCAATCATTCGCTTGGAGGAGTCGAGATATTTGGTGCGGAGCTCGTTTACGACGGGATTGGCGAGAGATTCTGTGACCGCCGAATCCGTCTGATTTGTGTCGATTACGGTTTTGATGCGCAGATATCGCGCTTTGGCTTCCTCCGTGGCTGACCGCTGGGCGACGAGCTGACTCGTCATTTCGTTCAACTGCTGTTCGGAAACCAACGCTCCCTTCGTCTCGATCAGATTATGTTCCGCCCGGAATTTTTGGGCCGCGAAATCGTCCTCAATAGAGAGGCGGCGAAGTTCCTCGGTACGCTGTTTCAACCAGTTTTGTGCGTGGCGCGTCTCACTGGCGCCGGCACTCAATTGTTCGAGCAGATAGGCGTTCGTATACGCATTTGCGATGTCGGCTGCGCGAGACGCGCTCGGCGAGGTGTAGTCCACCTGGAGCACCAGCGAATGTCCGACGCGGCTCACGATGAGATTGCGCTGCAGTGCGCCTAGAAGCTTCAACTGACGGATAAGCGCCGAATCGGCGTCGGCCGCCAGATGTCCGGCTGGCAATAGCGCGGCGAGTTTCGCCATGCCCCATGACAAAATGAGATCTGTCCGCTTCGGCTTTGTGAAAGCGGGATCGTCCGCTGACAAATTCAGAGTTTTGATGACCGCCAAGCCGACTTTCTGCGAGCCGAGAACTTCGAGCTGGCTTTCGACGATTTCAGCTGTGTCGTTAGGCGAAGCATCGGAGAGGGTCGAAACATCGTGAACGGCGCGAACTTGACGGCTCTCGAGGATGATTGTCGCCGACGCGGTGTACAGCGGCGTGGCGCTCATGAGATATATCATTCCGATCGTGAGTCCGCCTACCGCGAAAGCAAGGAAAAGTGCGGCTTGCCGCCGTATAGCCGAGATTGAGCGGGAAATATTGTCAAGGCCTCGTTCTGGCGTATCGACGAGTTCCCTGCGATCTAAGCCTACGCCATCTCTTAAACGCAATGGAGTTTGAAACATATGCGAACCTTCGAAAGCAGAATTCCACAGACGGCAGATACTAAAAATATGGATCCCATGCCGTCGCGCCGTCTAACATCCGAACATATGTAGAGAACTCCTCCTTCGTGGCGCGTGCTTCACGTCGCGAGCTTCGCCTGTTGTCATGGCGTTTGGCGGACTGCGGGTGGGTGAACGGGGTGGAGCACGGATGCGCTCGGACCGATGTCTTCCATCGGATGTGAGATCTGTCCGAACGCTGAGGCCGGATCTTCGCCGTCGGCGTGGGTCTGGTCAATAGAGGCACGGTCAAGGAAGGCCAACCGACCGGGGCGGTAGCGTCGTGCGCTCCGCGAATTGGTGCGAGCTTTTCGCGCCCTCTGCTGGTTCGCGATGACGCCCGCAGACGGGCCAGCTTGATCCTTCTTAATGACGTCACGCAACATGGCGACGATATTTTGCGCGTCGGCCGATTGGGCGGATCGTTGGATCCTGTCGCGCAGATCGCGCATGCGAGCGAGGCTTTTGACTTGCGACCGCGCGAGGCGGATACCCGGGATGTCTGTCGTCTCGAGAATCTCGTCATCGTCGAAAAGCTCCTCGTGCAACTTTTCTCCGTCGCGTATGCCGACGAATTCGATCGCGATGTCCTTTTTCGGCACAAGGCCCGCGAGCGCGATCATGCGATGTGCGAGTTCCACGATGTGAACCGGTTCTCCCATATCGAGGACGAGTATCGCTCCCAGCCAGGACTTCCTGTCGAAACCGAATGCGGAGCCTTGGAGCACGAGCTCGACGGCTTCGGGAATCGTCATAAAATAACGGGTCATGGCCGGGTCGGTGACAGTGACCGGCCCCCCTCCTTTAATCTGCTCCTCAAAGATCGGGACGACCGAGCCGCTGGAGCCGAGAACATTGCCGAACCGCACCACCATGAACCGCGTGCGATGCGAGCGGTTTGTGTCGTCGACATCGATCGCCTGACAATAAGCTTCGGCGATCCGCTTCGAAAGACCCATGGTGCTCGATGGCTTCACGGCTTTATCCGTCGAGACCATGATCATCGCGGTGGCGCCGACGGCGGCGGCGGCGTCGGCGACGTTAGCCGTGCCGACTACATTCGTCAGGATGCCCTCGACGGGATTTAGTTCGACCATCGGGACATGCTTGTAGGCCGCTGCGTGGAACACGAGCTGGACCTGTGCTTCCGCGAAAATCGCATGGATTCGCTTCCGGTCCCGCACCGAGGCGAGGACTGGCTGCACCACGCCGGTCGGGCCTACGGCGGCCAATTCGCGCTGGATGTTGAAGAGATTGAACTCGCTGTGGTCTATAATAATAAGTTTGGCAGGGGCGCGCCCGAGGAGGTGCCGACATAGCTCGGAGCCAATGCTCCCGCCTCCGCCGGTGACCACGACAGATTTATTGCGAATAAGAGAGTCTATGGATTCGAGCCGCAAAGCGACCGGCTCTCTGCCGAGAAGATCGGTCACTTCAATCGGTTCGAAAGCGAACGGTTCGCTGGCCCTCTGAAGCAGATCACAGGGGCGGGGCAGGCGAACAGCCCTCAAACCGGCTTGAGTGGCTGCATCGACGAGCTCCCGCAGCCTCTGGCGCGGCAGGCCGCTTGCCGGCAGGACCAGACTTACGGGTTTGACCGACGAAGACGCAAACCGCTCCACGATCGCCGGGAGTTCCGCGGCGTCGCCGACCACCTTGACCCCTCGAATGCGTCGATCGCGGTTCGCTTCATCGTCATCGATGATGCCTACGACTTGATAGGGACGCGCAGAGTCCAGTTGTAGAGAGCGGAGAAAGCTGTCGGTCTGGGTGGTGGCGCCATAAGCGATCAGACAAACAGGCTCGGCGCGCAGCGAATTCTTGACGCCTAACGGCAGACTCCCTTCGACGTAGCATCGATAGAGCACGCGAACGCCGCTCAGCATGTTCACCATAACAACGCCGGCGATCAATGGCGTCGAAAGAGGAATTGTTTGCATAAACGGAATTAGGGAGCTCAAAATAATGTAACTCGCGATCGCAATCGTGATGTCGCGTAGTATGATAAAAATATCCGCCACTGAAACGAAGCGCCAGGAGCGGAGCCAAAGACCGGCTATTTGAAATGCCACGGCGCATACAGCTGAGAAAATGAGAATATTCAGCAATAGGTTCGCGCCGTCCTCGAAGGCGGAGACGCCGAGCCGCAGCAAGACTGCGAGCAGGAAGCTCACGCCGCATAGGGATATATCTACGAAAATGCGTGCAAAGCCTCGAACCACGGCCGCGCCCGCCAGCGCGTTGATGCTGTCAGACATGTATGCGGGGCGAAGTATTCCAAAGTGCGCCATGCGTCACCGAATTTATGCCAAAATAACATTATCATACATGCATATTGTTACATTTATCAATAGTATCGGCCGGCTTCGAGTTTAACCCGGCTTGGCATTGATGGCATGTATAAGCAATTCAAGGCATCAATGCCACCAAAAAAGTTGCGGCGAACGTAACAAGCCGCCAATAAATGCGAGTTACTATTTGTGTAGTGTTGAATAAATACTTTATTCAGTGAAATAGCGCGTTGCGTATGATGATGGAACAAAGCCTATTAGCGTTTACCGCCAAGGTGCGGAACGAATGAAATTGGAATGCCGATCCCGAGAAATTCAACTGGCGTCTTCACTCTAACCATCGGCGACCGTCATGCACGGTGCTGTGCGCGGAGGCCGGACGCTCGATCATCGGAGAACCCGCCGGGAATAGAGATGGCCCTCCGCAACAATCCAATCGCCGAGCGCATGAATGAATTGGCGTAAGAACTAATGACGAATGTGATCGTTGACCGACGAGGCCTTTCGCCTAGCGTTGTTTGATTCGATCGGATAATCTGGTATTGGGTTGTTGTCCGGCTCGACTGGAGTCTGTGTCGCGGGGCAAATTTATGTTGAGAGGTGTTATTAGCCAATCATTACCAAACATTGCGACTTCTCCGACCGGGAGATTTCACGTCGACGCGGACCGCTGGTCCAGACTGAAATCGCGTTAGGCTGGATGGGTTGCGGTCGTGGGGACGTCTCCTCCACGATCAAGCCACCGTCGACCATGCGCGGCGCCATTACGGGCGTCTCTCTTCGCGCGGGCAGAGGAGAAAGTTCCAAGAGCGGCGACCAAACAAACAACAACGTAGGCGAGATAAACTTGATGATGAGCTTGAAATACATCGAGTTTTCCACGTGGCGATGATATCGCTGGATAAGCTGCGGTACGTCTCAGGCAAAAGCCCGCAGGCGCGCGAAGCTATCGCGATTATGATTGGACAGCTTGCACCGCAAGGCGGCAGCGAGCGACAGCTCTACCTGTTTCTCGCGGCCTGCGATCAGGAACGTTGGGATCCCGTGGTGTATGTCTCGGGTGCGCTCGGCTCGTGGGAGGGTCGGATTCGCAAGCTTGGCGTTCCTGTAGTATTGTTACGGGGAAATCCGCTCCTTAAAATGTGGCGTTTTCGGGAGGCAGCGGTCGCGCAGAAAGCGACGTGTTTTTTCTCCTGGTCGTCGTACACGAATGGTTTCGGTCTTGCGCTGACGGGGTGTGATGTCCGCCGGATCGGCTCTTTTCGCAACGCGACCTTCGCCGATCTTCCGACGCAACATGGCTGGCTCTGGCGATGGATGAGCATGGCAGGCGTGTCGACGTTCGTATGCAATTCGCGTGAGACAAAAGCGCAGTTCGCTGGCGTTCGCGGGTCGGAGAAGGGGGTTCATTACGTCCCGAACGCGGTCGAGATATTCGGCCCCGAACAGATCGCGAGCTGGCGCGCGGAGTGGCGGGCGCGGCTGGGCCTCGGCGACGATGCGGTGCTCGTGTTAGGCGTCGGCCGTCTGGCGCGGCAAAAGCAATTTGCCCGCTTCATTGACGTGGTCGCGCGCGTGAGACGGCGTTTTCCGGTGCAGGCTGTGATAGCCGGCGGAGATCAGGGCTGTCAGGACGATCTCGTGGCTCAGACTGCGTGGCTCGGCCTGCAAGACACGATCCACTTTCTCGGCAGAGTGCCCGATGCGCATGAACTAATGAGCGCCGGCGATATTTTCCTGCTCTCCTCGGACCACGAGGGGATGCCCAATGTCATTTTGGAGGCTATGGCGGCTGGTGTGCCGTGCGTTGCTACCAGAGTGAACGGCATTGCTGACCTTATTGACCATGGCGAAACAGGCTTCGTGGCTTCGCACGAATCGGATGAGCTTGCGCAGCATGTGATCCGGCTGGCGGCAGACGCGGAGCTTCGACGGGTCGTGGGCGCGCGCGCGAGAGTTGCGATCGAGCGTGGCTATAGGCGGGATGACATCGTCAGACAGCTATGGACGCTCTGCGAATCTCGCGATGCGTGGGCGGGAAAGTGAGGTTGCGATGTCGGCGAGCGCTCCACGGCTCACGCCTTCTGAATTGTTGTACAGAGCTTTTCGGTTGTCGGGGTTTTGCTATTTGCTTCGAAAGGCTCTGTGGAGAAATCGCGCCGCTATTTTATATTATCATGACCCGAAGCCGGACGTCATGGAGGCTCATCTCCAATATCTTTCGAAGGTGTCAAAGATTGTCGCTTTGCCGGATCTGTGGCGATCCATTTCTACAATGCCGCTCGCCGCAATTACAATTGACGATGGAATGATAGGTAATCTCGCTCTGAAGGCTGTGTTTCTGAAGCATGGCGTCAGGCCTATGCTGTACTTATGCACCGGGATTGCCCGGGCGGGGGCCGGTTACTGGTGGCTTTCGCTTAGAGATCGACAGGTGAAGGCGGAGGATCTCAAATTGCTGGATAATAGGGATCGAAAGAAGATACTCAGCGATTTGGGATTTGATCAATCCCATCCTGCAATTCCGCGTCAGGCGATGGCGGAGGAGCTTCGCTCGGTGCTGGACTGGGCCGACCTTGGCGCGCACACGCGGTTTCATCCGATTCTTGTAAAATGCGACGATGCGGAGTGCTGGGAAGAGATATCGCTTTCGAGGAGAGAACTGATCCCTCTTCTCGGAGCGGAGTTGGATCAGTTCGCCTATCCGAATGGCGACTACTCGGAACGAGAGGTCGCCTTTGTGAAGCAAGCGGGCTTCGCCTCTGCGCGGACATGCGATCCCGGCTGGAATGACGCCGGATCCGATCGCTTCCGCCTTAAGGGCATCTATATTGATGACGATGCTTCCATCGATAAATTTGCGGTTCAGCTCACTGGCGTTCCGGCTCTCGCGCGGCGTCTGATCGCGAGACTTCGCGGCGCGCTTTTGGGCGGATGACGGGCCGCCGAAATCGGTCGGACAGCCACGCGACCCAAGCGGCTATCGGCAAGACAACCTTATTGCCGGGTCGGTGATCAAGTGTCGTTGATCGAAAGAGCTAGCGGAGGCGTTGCTATGTTTTCAAGCGAAGCGCCTCCGCGAACTCCGACGCGTCAGGCAAGGCGCTGCGCAACGGTCGATGTCCCGGCGCAGCGTTGCGTGCTTGCAAAATGTTCGGAACGGCACATTGTTGTACGAGCGCTTGATTGTGACTGTTAAATCTCGAGCGGCATCGCTTGAGGCGAATAGCGAATTCTCCGGGGGCGAAGATGCTTCGGTCGGCGGCGACTTCCGGGATGCTTGAATTGACGGGAACGGGGCAGAAGCAATCCGGGGGCCTTGTTTCCGTCAGCGTAATAATGCCGATTCGCAACGAGGCCAATTTCATCGAAGCGAGTCTGCTTGCGGTCTTGACGCAGCACTATCCTCACGAGCTTCTGGAGGTGCTGATCGCCGATGGTCAATCGGACGATGGCACGCGGCAGGCGATCGTCGATGTGGCCAAATCGCACCCTGAGGTACGCCTCACCGTAATCGACAACCCGGGTCGAATTGTGCCGATAGGCTTTAGCTTTGCCTTGGCGGAGGCGCGGGGCGACGTCATCGTCCGCGTGGACGGTCACACGATCGTGGCGCCAGACTATGTCAGTGAATGCGTCGCCGCGCTGCAAAGATCGGGGGCGGATAACGTTGGCGGCCGTATGCAGGCGGTTGGGCAAAATCGATTTGGCGAGGCTGCCGCGCTGGCGACGAGCACGCCGTTCGGCGTGGGTGGCGGGCGATTCCACTATTCGGAGCGTGAGGAGTGGGTCGACACGGTTTACATGGGCGCCTGGCCGCGCCAGGTCTTTGACCGCATCGGACCATTCGACGAGGAGCAGGTTCGCAATCAAGACGACGAGTTTAACTATCGACTGCTCGAGCAAAATGGAAGGATTCTACTCAGCCCAAAGATCAAATCTCTATATTACACACGCAGCACCCCCGGATCGTTGTGGCGGCAGTATTACCAGTATGGCTACTGGAAAGTGCGTGTGATGCAGAAGCACCCGCGGCAGATGAGGCCCCGTCAGTTCGCGCCGGCCGTCTTTGTCGCCACGCTTTCGCTTACCCTTGCGCTCGCTCCTTTCGCCGTGACTGGCCGCTGGGGAGCTGCGCTTGCGTTGGGCGGTTATGCAGGGGCAAATGTGGTTGCATCCGTTCTTGCCGTACGGTCGGCGAATTGGCGGTTGGCGCCGTTAGTGGCTCCAGCTTTCGCCATTCTGCATGTCGGCTATGGACTCGGGTTCCTAGTGGGTCTCGCGAGGTTCTGGAACCGCTGGGGCGATCGCGGCGCCAGCGCGCTCCGACCCGACCGGGGAAGCGAGGAAAGATGACCGAACCGCCGATTCGGGTATTGATGATCACCAGCGAGTGGCCAACGCCGGAGAACCCCTTCCTCGTGCCATTCTTGGTCCAGCAGGTCGAATTTCTGCGGCGCGCCGGCGTCGAGGTTGAGATATTTTTCTTCCGCGGGGCTAAGAATCCGCTAAACTATTTTTTAGCGTGGCGGCGTTTCAACCGGGAATACGGGGACCGGCGAGACCGTTTTGATCTGGTTCACGCGCAGTTCGGACAGGCGGCACTTATACCTTGGCCGAAGCGCCTGCCTCTCGTCATCACGTTCCATGGCACGGACATTCTCGGCGAGTTGTCCCCGGATGGGAGAAGAACATTGCGGGGGCGACTCCTGCAATGGTTGGGAAAGAGGGCGGCTCACTTCGCCGATGCGGTGCTCATTGTGTCCAACGAAATGCGCAAGCACCTCGCGCCGGTAGAGCCCTCCGACATTCTTCCGACGGGCGTTGATCTTGATTCGCTGCCTGGCCTCACGCGGAACGACGCCCGCCGCCAGTTGGGACTGGCGGTCGATGAGCGCCTCGCCCTGTTTGTGGGTAGCCCCGACAATTCGCTGAAGCGTTATGCACTCGCACAGCAAGCAGTTGAAATGCTAAACCACACGCTGCCAACCCGCTTGATCCTTGGCTGTGGGAGACCGCACCGGGAAATCATCATCATGATGTATGCGTGCGACGTCCTTGTGGTCACGTCTCAGACAGAGGGGTCGCCGACGATCGTCAAGGAGGCGTTGGCGTGTGATTTGCCGATTGTGTCGGTCATCGTCGGCGACGTCGTCGAGCGTGTGAATGGCGTTGAAGGCTGCGAAATCGTTGCCGACGACAGGCCCGAGTCGATTGCTGCTGCATTGGAGCGGACGCTTCGCCGCGGCAGCCGCTTAACCAGCCGGAAGGCCATCGAACAACTGGATGAGAAAGTTCTCGCTCACAAACTCATTGGCATCTATCGCTCAATCCTAGCCTCCGCCGAGCTTGGCTCCGCCAAGGACTAAGATAAGAAACAATGTGTGGCATCCTCGGTATCGTTAGCCTTTCTGGGAAGTCGATCGACGTCGCCGCGTTGCAGCGAATGAACGATTTGCAGACGCATCGGGGCCCGGACGGGCAGGGATTCCTAATGGGTTCGCTGGGCTCGGACCAGGTTGACTACGTGTCAGTGAGGGGCGCCGCTGATTGGGGATCGAATGTGGGTCCGCATGTGGCGCTCGGACATCGCCGCCTGGCCATCCTCGATTTGTCTGAGCGCGGCGCGCAACCGATGACGGTCTGTGGAAGCCGGGCCTGGATCGTGTTCAACGGCGAGATATACAACCACCGAGAACTCAGGACAGAGCTGGAGGGACTTGGCTACGCATTCACGACGCGAACGGACACGGAAGTTTTGTTGCAGTGCTACCGACAATGGGGTGAGGCCTGCCTGTCGCGCCTTGAAGGGATGTTCGCCTTCGCCATTTGGGACGATGCGCAACGGCGCCTTTTTTGCGCCCGCGATCGACTCGGCATCAAGCCGTTCTACTACATCCATGAAGGCGGCTATTTCGTGTTCGCCTCTGAAATCAAGGCGCTCCTGGCGTTCCCTGGCATTCGCGCGATAGCCGATGATGAGGCGGTGCTTAGCTTCCTCGTCCACGGCAATTGTGACTATGGCGAGCGCACGGTTTTCCGCGGGATCAAGGCGCTTCAGGCCTCCTGCTGCCTCAGCGTGGACCTTCGAACGACTCAATGCAAGCCATCGCGATACTACCGCGTCGAGTCAAAGCCCGGGGCCGATCAGAGCGACGAAGAGCGTATTGAGGGGTTGCGGGATCTGCTCCTCTGCACCATGCGCAAGCACCTCATCAGCGACGTGCGCGTCGGCAGCTGTCTGAGCGGGGGGCTCGATTCATCGGCTCTGGTCGCGCTCATCGGAAAAATCGGACGAGACCACCCGGAAGCGGCGACAGCGGTCGGCAAAAAGCTTTACACCTTCACCTCCTGCTATGAGGCGAGCGAGATAGACGAGCGGAAATATGCGGTCGCGATGGCGGAGGCCGTCGGAGCGAAAAGCGAGCTTCTATTTCCGTCGGCGGAGGATTTTTGGGCGGACTTCAAGCGTCTCGTCTGGCATCAGGACATGCCGTTCGGAAGCCTCAGCCATTACGTGCAATGGCGCGTGATGCGCGCAGCCAGCGAGGCGGGCGTTAAAGTCTTGATCGACGGCCAGGGCGGCGACGAGGTTTTCGGCGGTTACGCGAAGTTCCGCTACGCCTATCTTGCATCTCTGGTGCGTTCCGGGCATCTGTCGACTTTCAGCCGCGAGTTCGGCGCGATGGTGCTGCAGGGCGATCGTTATGTGCTCGACCTGCGTAACGGCTACCGTTACCTCCCGAAATCCCTGCGCGGGTTCTTGCACCTCGACTCGATCATGAAACACGTCGTCAAGACGGATTGGGGCCGGATTGTTTCGGACTTGAGTACGCCTGGCACGCGTTGGGCCCTTAACGTGTCGGGCTCGAACATCCGAAGCGGCGAGAGCGGAGCCGGCGGCACCGCCATGCAGCGCATTCAGGTGGACGACATACTGACGGACACTCTGCCGCAGCTGTTGCGGTTCGAGGATCGCTCCTCGATGGCGTTTTCGATCGAGGCCCGCGTGCCATTGCTTGATCACCGGCTTGTCGAATACGGCATTTCTCTTCCGGATAACCTGAAAGTGAGAGGCGGATGGAGCAAATACGCGCTACGGGAATCGATGCGGGGTTTGATGCCCGAGTCGGTTCGCCTGCGCGCGTGCAAACTCGGATTCGCCGCCCCTGATCGGCTCTGGCTGTCGCGGGATTTGCAGACTCAAGTTGCTGACTTCATAGGAGGCGATCTGCGCTGCCAAAAATACGTTGATGCCGACGCCTTGCGTCAATGGTACGCCTCCGGAGGAGCGGCGACGTCAAATACCGCATCCTATCTGGGTCTATTCAGAATTATGTCGCTTGAGGCATGGATGCGCGTATTCAACGTTAGTTAGGTTCATTCGCGTCCGCTGCGCTGGAATCCAATCGAAAGCGGGGCAAGCGGTTGCTCCTGAGCGCGTGCGGCTCCGGCGCCGGATCCCGAGCCAGCCGCCCCCCATCGTCGCGTTCGCATGGGTTTCCGGGACGCATGCAAATCATACGATCGGCGATCGTGGTCCCCGCGACCCGGTTTCACCGGATAGCGTTTCCGGAAAAGGTTATCCCCTCTGGGGACGTCGCGCTAATCTGGGCGCCATAGACCGTATTATTGTTTATCGCAATGTTGCTATAGCTGTAAATGGGTAGGCTGAAATAGATCGCGGAATTGCGCGGCGCGTTAAAGACATTGTTGCTCACCGTCGAATTCGACATTCTTCCCGCCAACACGATCTGGCCATCGCGATTTGGATTGGCGCCGGAGAAGGTGTTGCCGTCCACCAGAAGGTTGCTCAAGGCCGCGCCGCTCGAGCTGTAGACTTGGATTCCCCAACCATGCTGAACATTAAAAAATGTGTTATTCAGGATGGAGGCGTTATTCATTCCATCGAGATAGACGCCGTGATCAAGAGTCTCCCAATAGGTCGTGGCTGGCTCACATCCCTCTTCGCCGGGGTCGAAACGTCCAATATCGTGAATGACGTTGCGCTCGATCGTGACATTGGGCGAGTTAGATCCGTACACCGCGGCGGAGCCAATGCTGCTGTCATTGCAGTAGCGTCCGATATCATGGATGTCGTTTCCGACTATATCGATGTCATGCGTTCCCGTGGTGTTAATGGCGATTTTGCCGAAGCCAAATATTTCAAAGTCTTTGATGCGCACAAAGCCGCCATTGTCTTGGGAAAACCAGATCATATAGGTAGTCGAATTGTTCCGTCCGTCCAGTTTCGCGCCGTGCGGAGTTTCTGACTGTAACGTGATCCAGGCGCCTGCGGCGCCCGATTTCGTCATGTGGATCAACTGAGATCCCGACGTGTCGTAGTCGCCATCCGCCACCAGCACCGTATCGCCCGCCTCCGCGACGTTGGCCGCCTTTTGCAAAGTGGCGAAGGGCGAGGCTTGCGTGCCGGGGGCGGAGTCGGAACCGGTCATCGCCACGTAATAAGTGGTGGCCATCGCGCGCCCCGCCATCACTGGAAATACCTCCCCGGCGACGAGCCCAAATGCAAGAAAAATCCACTTTTTCATGGCTCGCGACCCGTTTGACCGGCGCCGATATGATGATGCGGAAGCGTCAGTTAAACCGACTAACTGAACCTGGGCCGCCAGCGCCCGCTTAAGTCGATTTCGGATACGAAATTCGCTTTGCATTCGCACAGCTTAGTCGCCTTAGGGGAGCCAAAGTCAAGGCGATCGCTATGCTGTCGAGGCTGCCGAGCCGATGCCGGCAAAAGCATCGTATGCGGATGCGCCGGCGCAGCCTGGGCGGCCTTGCGGCGGATCGGTCGCCTTTTCATTCATCACGGGGCGATCGAAGCCGTATCGGGAAAGAAGTCAAGACGCCATGACGCAACGGCTGGAAGTCGCGCGCCAATGGCGTTGATTGACGGTGTTTAGCCCAGCACTGGACGGAGGGATGAGAGCGCCATCGCCATCCCGCCGTCGTCTTTGCAGCTTTGGATCTTAAGGCTTGACGGGAAGTGAGCCAACCGTATTTGCGCCAGAGGGGCGCGCCGTTCCGTCCTCATATTTGGTGACCATTGAGAGATACACGCCGGCGTTGATCGCGGGGCTGGCCGAGGTCAGATAGAAATTGCCGGCCGCGATATTCTGGAACAACGGATTCTTGTGGGCGAAGTTCGTATTGCTATATTTGAATGTCGAACTGGTGCAGGTTGGGCAGAAGTCACCCAAACTTCCGTTGGCGTAGCCGAAATTGTTCTTGAGCACGACGCCTGTGCCGTATCCGGTCGACCCCCCGACGCCAAAGGTCGCATTGCCATAGGCGATGTTGTTTTCAAAATCGAGGCCCTGGACATTATCGGCGAGAACGAAGCCGCCATAGGTCGCGCCGACGGCGACATTGTTGTAGACTTTGTAGCCGACATTGGTCCCGGATGCGGACTGATTGTAGAACTGGAAATTATATCCAAGCGCATTGTAGGCGACATTATTTGTGATGACGTCGTAGAAGCCCATAAGGTAGAAATTGTGGTCGTAATGCTTGATCGAGCCATTGTCGTAGACGAGATTGCCGTTGAAAACGTTATAGGATGAATTGCCGTCCTCGTAGATGCCCTGCGCGTAATGGCCGATCGTCGAGTCATGCAGGCCATTGCCGTAGATCTTGTTCCACTGATAGGCATTATGGCTGCCGCCGTAATTGGCGATGCCGTCGTCCGGCGCGCCGGTGATCGTGAAGCCGCTGATCACGTTGTAGTTGCCATCGACGTAGAAGCCGTTGCAATAGGATTTGCCGCTCACGGCGCATTTGGCCTCATTCACGATCGCTGCGCCGCGGACTGTTGACAGGAGCGTAATCGGCGCGCCGGCCGCGCCGCTCTTGCCAAGGTGAATACCATATCCCGGCGTGTTGTCGGTGTAGGTTCCGGGCGCGACATTGACGGTGGCGCCTGCGCTGGCATGCGCATAGGCGTAGGTGATCGTCTTGCAGGGGCTGGCGCTATTCGTGCAGCTGCCCGCATCCACGCCGGTCGTTGCGACATAAAGGTTCGAGGCGGCGAGGGCGGCGGTTGGGAGCGCGAAGAGGGAGATCGCAGCGGCGAGCCTGATCGGCGTCAAACCGTTCGAGCGCGGGCCGCGTGAAGAAACGAAAGCGGGATGGAAAGCCCGAAGGAATTGGCTCTCTCCATCGGCGATGTCGCGGCGATCTGAACGAACTCTTTTTCTTGAACCGACCATGGAGACCTCTTTTGACGGATGAAATGGTAGAAGCGGCGATCAGGCTTGATCTGAACCGCGTTCTGAAAATATTTGAGAAATATGACATCAAAAAGTAAATATTGAGGCATAATAATCGTCATAGTTATGGTTTAGCTAACGAATAGATGCAGTATAAATGGGGAACTAAGTGAGCGCATTATGGCTGTATTTGCTTCGCACGATCTGTAAATAGTTGTAAAAAATATGAAAAGTACGGTCGATAAGGTCGAATGATGTAAATCGCATTTGCGATTGGGCCGGTGAGGGCTGATCGGGCGTGTTCGGCTAACGTGGATTGGGGCGCCAGCGGGCCGGCAAAAAGCTGCGCGGCGCGCGGCGGCTGGCTGGGGCGTGGGGGTCGTGTCGGGCGCTATCGCCTGGCGGTTTCGCCAGGACGCGTACGGCCTTCGGCGACGGCGAGGATCTGATGCGTTCGACGCCGCAAAATCGCGTCTCGCCCCGAGCGCTGGGGAGAGCGTTGGGCGGCGAAAGGGCTGCTGCGGGCGCGCTTTCGTCGCCGCGCCAAATCGGGTCGTGCGGCGCCGCTCATGCAGCGGGCCGCGAATTGATCAAGCAAGCCTATGAAAGCATTTTGCCGTCGGGCTGGATGAGTTCACGCGGCTCGGGCGAAGGTTGCGACGGCGTCGCAGACTTCGGCGACGATGCGGGTGACGAGGTCGAGATCGTCGCCCTCGCCCATCACCCGGATCACCGGCTCGGTGCCGGAGGCGCGAAT